>BNJV01000903.1_pt1 | contig 64479 bp, 81 predicted proteins | sample 8540591 | NCBI WGS metagenome assembly BNJV01 (sample SAMD00202457, study PRJDB9452) | human saliva metagenome | host: Homo sapiens | reverse complement strand
ATACCCCCTAATGTATATTCATGCAATTAATTATAATTATTCACGAAAAATAACTTTCATTATTATTTATTTGTATTAATTTATGCATTATATTCTATTTCTTGAAACAAATGCTACATTTTCTTTTGCTTTTCTGTATATAACCGTATATTTTTACTATTTATAGTCTGATTTAATTTACATATAAAACATTTTTGCTATACATATAATATAGAGCCAAAAGAGGCTGTTACCGAAGTAACAGCCTCTATAAGACGAGAGAATATTCAATTAATCGATACTTTGTTGGAATCGTTGTGCACGATACGCTAACCAACCTTTGCGTATCATATAAATACCAATACCAATAGCTACCGCAACAGCACTACCGAACATAGCATCAAACCCACATGCATATACTGCGTATACACAGTATAGTACACCAGCGCCAGCAACAATATAGAATCGTTCAATACGACGTTTTTCCAATCCAGACATATGCATCATAGTTGGTACTGCAATAATGCAGAGAATATAAGGCAATACATTCGTTACAACCGCAAGGTTTACCAATGTTTCAAATTGATCGCGTAGAGAATCATTAGCTGTAAACATTGTAATAATGGTTTCGATAGCTAATAAGATAAATACACCACGCACAGGTGCATCCTTGCTGTTTACACGAGCAAACACCTTAGGGAAATAACCTGCTTCTGCTGCATTTTTAAATACGCGAGACAATGTAAATTGCCAGCAAAGTAAAGCACCACAGCAAGAGATAATCATGAGCGCCATAATAACATTTGCAATCGTGTCATTGAACATGTAAGCAAATGTGAGACCAAATGGTGCATTAGAATTTAGTAATTCTGTGTTAGGCACGATACCGGCCATAACGTTTGTGGACAAGATGTAAATCACCGCCACTGCTAATGTACCTGCAAATGTTGCAATTGGCACGTTTTTCTTTGGATTTTCTACAGCATCTGCATTTGCTGCTGCCGATTCAAACCCTAGGAAGCCCCACAATGTTAAAGCAATAGATTGTTTAATTGCTTCAAAGAACGGCAAGTCGTTTGGATTCCATGCCGCCAAATACGTATCTGGGCTAAACCAGAACCAGCCAATTGTACCAATCAGTAATACTGGCACAATACAGCCCCAAATGGTAATATTGCTGAGCCGACCTGTAAAACGATTTCCTCTAAAGTTCAAAATCGCTGCAAACCATAACAAGACGATTGTTACTTGACTTGTTTGCGTTGCATTTAGATCAACACCAAAGAATTCTGAGCCATAGCCAACTGCGGAAACTGCAATCGCTATATTAGCAATGATGAGAGATATGCTGTAAGCATAGCTCGCCATAAAATGTCCAGTCTTACCGAAGCGGTGTTCTGCATAACCGCCCATGCCTCCTTTAATTTGGGAGAACATACCCGCTTGAGCAAAAATATACGCTAGTAAAAGCGCACCCACAGCTGTCACGAGCCAAGATAACACTGAAATAGTACCAACTTGAGCCAAATTGGTTGGTAACATAATGATCCCAGCTCCTAGCATATTGGCTGCTACCATTGTGGTTAGCTGGAATACAGACATTTTTTTAGCGGTGGTTTTCATGTATCAATCCCCTTTCATAAGGTGAATTTTTTCTCGTCCATAATTCACTTAAATATATTAAAACCGCTAAGTACGTTCAGTTCCTGCTGTAATGGGCGGGAATGTGAAAGTACCGTTTTTATTTGTTTTTCGAATTAATAATAACACCATAGGTGGTAAATGAAAAGTACTTTATTAGTGGACACAGCATATTACACGAATTGAATAAAAATATAGTAATTATATATTATTTTTGATTAGAAACGATATGAGGAATGTAAGAGTATCATTTTCTTTCAGTTTAATCAATTAAATATATGAAAAATCACTATCTATTCAAGTTATAGTGTCGTAGCTACAAGACCATTATCCACTGCACGTCCACTCAATATAGACACAAAAATACGTAAAATTTGTAGATTTCGCTCTATAAAAAAATGTAGATGTATGGCCTTTAAAAGGCATATACAAAAATTGGCCCTCACCCAAAGGGTGGAGCCAATTTGTATAAACTATGAAACCATCTACGATGCTAAGGGTAGAATCCTTACTCTTGTACAGAGTTTACGATAGATTTCCAGCTATCGATTTGTGCTTCTTCGTTAGCAATAATTTGCTTACCATTATTACGTTGTCTTTCCACACATTCTGGAGCCGTACCAGAATAGTTGTTACGACCCTGCTACACAAGCTTCAATGGAAATAGCATCTAGAATGTCCGCATCAAAATATGGAGAAATTGCTTTGAAATCCTCAACGGATAAGTCAAGTAATACACAACCTTTTTCGATACAATGATGTACAGCATTGCCTACAATTTCATGCGCTTCACGGAATGGAACGCCTTTTTTCGCAAGGTAATCTGCCATATCTGTAGCATTGGAGAAAGTCATCATCGAGGACAGCTTTCATATGCGCCCCATTGACCTTCATACCACGAATCATCGCCGCATTGATGGACAATGCAAAGTGTACTGTGTCGATGGCATCAAAGATACCCTCTTTATCCTCTTGCATATCCTTATTATAAGTAAGAGGCAAACCTTTCAATGTGGTCAAAAGACCTAACAAATGACCATAGGTACGACCTGTTTTACCACGAACGAGTTCGCATACGTCAGGGTTTTTCTTTTGTGGCATAATGCTAGATCCTGTGCAATGCGCATCATCAAGTTCAATGAAAATTAAATTCATTGGAGGACCACAAAATGAGTTCTTCACTGAGGCGACTCAAATGCATCATCACGAGGGATGCAAAGGATAAGAATTCCACAACATAGTCACGGTCAGATACGGCATCCATACTATTTTCGTAAATACGAGAGAATCCCAATAATTCTTGCGTATAAGTTTGATCAATACCATAGGTAGAGCCCGCTAAAGCACCTGCCCCCAATGGCATGATGTCCGCATGTTTAAATACCATTAATAGACGATCAAAGTCACGTTCTAACATGGAGAAATATGCCATCATATGATGCCCAAAGAGTACAGGTTGTGCCCGTTGTAAATGGGTATAGCCAGGCATGATAACATCACTGTATTTTTCAGCTGTTTCGATGAGCGCTTTTTGCATATCTACGATGAGCTCACCCATTTCGATAACTGCTTTACGCACATACATGTGCAAATCGACAGCACATTGGTCATTACGGCTACGGCCCGTATGTAGACGACCACCTGCTTCACCGATATCATCAGTTAAACGCTTTTCAATATTCATATGAATATCTTCAAGAGCAACGGAAAACGGAAATTCTCCTTTATCGATTTGGCCCTTGATTTTAGTCAAGCCCGCTACGATAGCATCACAGTCCTCTTGAGAGATAATATTTTGTTTTGCAAGCATAGTTGCATGGGCTTTACTGCCCGCAATATCTTCGGCGTACATTCTAGCGTCAAAAGCGATAGAGGATGTAAAATCCTCTACCGCTTTATCTGTGCCTTTTGTGAAACGCCCGCCCCACAATTTAGCCATTATTTTCCTGCCTTTTCTTTCATTAAAGCATTAATTTTGAGAGGTAATCCGAACAAGTTGATGAAACCTGCTGCATCAGCTTGGTTGTATACATCGTCTTCTTCGAATGTTACGAAATCTTCACTGTACAAGGAATATGGTGAAGTTGCACCAGCGGAGATAATATTGCCTTTGTACAATTTAAGTTTTACATCACCGGTTACAGTTTTTTTTGAGTTTCATCAACGAATGCTTGTAACGCGTTCATCAATGGTGCGAAACCACATGCCATCATATACGAGTTCAGCGTATTTGTTAGCAATGAGTTCTTTGTAGTGGTATGTTGCTCTGTCGAGGCAAAGGTATTCAAGTTCTCTGTGAGCATACATGATGATAGATCCACCTGGGTTTTTCATAAACGCCACGAGATTTCATACCAACCAATCTATTTTTCAACGATATCTACAACGCCTACACCATAGTGTGCGCCGATTTCGTTGAGTTTTTTTCCAATAATTGTAGAGGAGTGCCTTCTTGACCATCAACGGCTACAGGTACGCCTTCTTTGAAAGTAACAGTTACATAACCAGCTTCATCAGGAGCTTGTTCAGGTGTATGTGTTACTAAATATACATCATCTTTAGGAGCATTTGCTGGATTTTCAAGATCGCCCACCTTCATGGGACAAATGCCATACGTTTTGGTCCATAGAGTATGGATGTGATTTAGTTGCTACAACTGGAATGTCGTGTTTAGCAGCATATTCCATGCAATCTGTTCTAGATTTCAAATCCCATTCTCTCCAAGGAGCGATGATTTTCATGTTAGGTGCTAATGCTTTAATAGCCAATTCAAAACGAACTTGGTCATTACCTTTACCAGTCGCACCGTGAGCGATGGCATCAGCACCTTCTTTTTTAGCGATATCTACAAGAATTTTGCCAATCAAAGGTCTAGCAAAGGATGTACCTAATAAATATTTACCTTCATAAACAGCACCAGCTTTTACAGTTGGCCATACATAATCTTTTACGAAGTCTTCTTTAGCATCAACGATGTACGCTTTAGATGCACCAGATTTGATTGCTTTTTTCTCAACTGCATCATAATCCTCAGGTTGGCCTAAGTCTACGCATACAGCGATAACTTCAGCGCCATAGTTTTCTTTTAACCAAGGAATGATAACGGATGTGTCTAAACCACCAGAATATGCGAGTACTACTTTATTTGCTTTACCCATGATAACACCTCATAAACTAAATTATACTAGGTATGATTCATACCATTTATTATTATACTACGAATTCATTATGAATTCTTCATGTCTTATCGACTACAGGTGTTAGTATATCACTGCATATTTATAAATGCAAGCAGAAATTTTATTCATTTATATAATATATTTCGTTTACGAATATTATATCTTATTCTATACCAAGTTCTTGCTTATATGCATAATCCGCCTCAGCTTGAGATATCATACCTTGATCTACCATTTGAGCGAGAACTAATTTTTGCCGAGCTTTTAGCACCTTTATAATTTTCATAAGGGATCCAAATAGGTTGGTGCATTTGGGCAAATGCGGCTAACATTGCACATTGGCCTAAGGTCAACCGACTAGGACTGGTGCCAAAATACCCTTCAGCAGCTTCTTTTATACCATAATAATTATGGCCATAATAGACCGTATTCAAATACATAGTTAAAATTTCATCTTTTGTATAGTAATGTTCCATCTCTACCGCTAGAATAGCTTCCTCCGCTTTTACGGGACATCGTCCGTTTAGACGATAGAAAATAGATTTTTTTACCAATTGTTGTGTGATGGTACTACCGCCCTCAACGGTTTCTCCTGCTACACTATTAACATAAAAGGCACGCGTTACACCGAGCACATCGATGGCACCGTGTTTGTAATAGCGCTTATCTTCAATAGCCACAAGAGCACGTTTCGCATTGTCTGGAATGCTTTCCGATTTCACCCATTTATCTTTTGGCACACGTTGATGAAGCGCGGCTTCAACCTTTTCTTTAAAAGTAAAAACACGATAAATACGTTCCCAACGACTTAATGTATCTTCATTTTCCTCTATGGTCTGTTCTACGGTTGTATGAGCCTTACTGACGCGATTTGTTCCTTGATAGCTTTGATAGGTATCATACACATATATAGCCCCTAGCACTATACAAATGATAAGAACTAATCGGCGCACTATTCGAAATATAAACATAGATTCCCCTATATCTACTGTACAGCAGATTTCTAAGTATACAAACTTTCACAAATAACATCCCTATAATACAACTATTATATATTGATTGTATTGTATCATAAGTTATCTATTTTTAGCATACCTCTATGTATTGTATTTGTTAACCATATTGTCGTATAATAGATAAGATGATGAAGCATGCCCAAATTGGAGGAGTATTATGAAACAGTGTATGGATTCAGACAATCTACATCGTCGATTGCGTAAAATTTTAGGTCAAGTGCAAGCTATTGATCGAATGATTGAAGAAGACATTCCTTGTGAAGATGTACTAGCCCAAATCAATGCAGCCAAATCCGCGTTGCATAAGGTTGGCCAAGTGGTCCTCGAAGGACATATCAACCATTGTGTACGCGATGGTATACAACATGGTGATGTAGATAAAACAATTAATGACTTTACAGTTGCTGTAGAGCGCTTTGCCAATATGGGAAAATAAAAAGAGGCAATATCCTAATGATTAGGGTATTGCCTCTTTTGCGTATTAGTCGTGGTTCGTTGTTAAGAACTCGCTAAGTGCTGCTAATGCATCATCTTCATCAGCACCATCAGCAGTTAATACTACGGATGTGCCTTTTGTTGCACCCAATGTTAATACAGTCAAAATGGATTTAGCATCTGCTGTTTTACCATTTGCTGCGATAGTCAATTTAGACGCAAATTTTGCAGCCAATTGTGTAAATGCAGTCGCTGGACGAGCATGTAAACCAGATTCGTTTGTAATTTCTACTGTTACTTCTTTCATGAGTTACCTCTTTCTACGGAGCGCACAAAAACGCCTAATATCTTTGCTATTAATATAGGTATTGTATCAGTTTACCCCTATCAAATTCAAGTTTGTTTTTATGAAAGCTATGGTCTATGCCAAACCTTTTTCAGCGAGTAATGATTTTGCATAGGCTGTGATTTCTTCAGCTGTATCCATAGTCAATGCTTTTTTAGCAAACGCTTCACATTCTGCCTTTGTAACAGAACGCAAAATATTTTTAATCAACGGAATAGACGATGCAGTCATGGAGAATTCATCGAGTCCTAAGCCCAATAAAATCATAGTTGCCACTGGATCACCAGCTAGCTCGCCACACATACCGGTAAATTTACCTTGTTCGTGACTCACATCAATTACATGTTTGATAAGGCGCAATACAGCTGGATGCAATGGTTGGTATAAATTGCCAATGGCCTCATTCATACGGTCTACGGCCAATGTATATTGACAAAGATCATTCGTACCAATACTAAAGAAATCCACATATTTTGCCAAAATCGGAGAAATAACGGCCGCCGCTGGTACCTCAATCATGATACCTACTTTGATGTCTTTATTGAAAGCTACACCTTCAGCAATCAACTCTTCCTTGCATTCGTCGAGCATAGCATTTGCCGCTTTAACCTCTTCTACGGATGCAATCATAGGATACATAATGTGAATGTCCCCGAATGCACTAGCCCGAAGGAGTGCACGTAATTGAACCTTAAAAATATCCGGACGATTCAAGGAAATCCGAATGGCACGATATCCGAGGAATGGGTTCATTTCCTCTGGTAAGTCGAGGCATTTTAATTCCTTATCGCCGCCGATATCCATGGTACGAATGATGACAGGTTGGCCCTTCATACTTTCTGCTACTTGTTTATATTGTTCAAACTGTACCTCTTCGGTTGGCAATTCATCGTTTTCCATGTAAAGGAATTCGGTGCGATATAGGCCGATACCTTGAGCGCCCATAGTCAACGCATGGTCCGCATCTTTGGATTTACCAATATTACCGAATAAATCAACATGGTGCCCATCTTTTGTAACGGCTTCTAAATTGGCAGAGTCCTTCAAGCGTTTCAACTCATCTTGAAAATCTGCTGCTTCTTTTGTATAACGTTCCCACTCTTCATCGGATGGTTCCGTAATGACTTCACCATCAGTGCCAAGTACAACAGCACGCACATCATCATTAAAGCTTTCAATATCACCAACGCCCATAACAGCTGGAATTTCTAAGGTACGAGCCATGATAGCCGCATGAGATGTAGGACCACCAGCAGCTGTTACGATACCTTTTACAACATTTTTATCTAGTGAAGCCGTATCAGATGGAGCCAAATCGTGAGCCACGATGATAACCTCACCGGAAATATGAGATAAACCGCGAGGGTTCATACCAAGCATGTTACGCATCAAACGATCGCCAATATCTTTAATATCCGCACCGCGTTCACGCATATATGGATCATCCATACCGATGAAAATAGCCGCAAAGGTTTCTATCGTTTGCGCCGTAGCAGCTACGACATTCATCTTAGAGTTTTCTACAAGGGACTTGATACCATCAGACAAGGATGGATCTTGTGCGATTTGCATATGAGCTTCAAAAATAGCAGCCTCATCTGCCCCCATATCAACCAATGCTTTTTGACGAATCGTATCTAATTGTTTAAGGGTAGCGGCCATGGCGCTAGCAAACTTTGCCAATTTCAGCCTCTACTTGGTCATCAGTTACCTCATAATCAGGTATCACGATTTCTTCTTGTATATATTTGTACACATTGCCAACAGCAACGCCTCGAGATCCAGAAATCCCTTGAATTCGCATGTGTGTTCCTCTTTCTATATCCGATAAACTACATTACATTATATTTTAACATTTTTACATTGAACAATAAAGAGAGACCCTATTCTGTGATATAATGTTATATTATATATAGTTAACCGTAGACTTTCACGAGTATCATAGTGAAAGTCTACTCTATTGTAAGGAATAGTCGCATATATAGATAGTGCGACTACGAATAGGAGTATGTATGAAATTAACAAAAATGCATGGACTTGGCAATGATTTTATCCTCTTTGCTGATCCCCATGGAGCTAATAAAGATTATACGGATCTCGCCATCCGTCTCTGCGATCGACGCACAGGCATCGGTGCCGATGGTCTTGTAATCGTTGTACCATCTAATACATGTGATGTACGCATGCGTATCATCAACTCAGACGGCAGCGAAGCAGAAATGTGCGGCAACGGCATTCGTTGCTTTGCCAAATATGCCTATGAACATGGTAAAATCACAAAAGATACTTTCACCATTGAAACATTAGCGGGCGTCATGAAACCAACATTGACTATCGAAAATGGCCTTGTTACACAAGTTACAGTAGACATGGGCAAGCCCTTCTTTAACAGTAAAGACATTCCTATGAATGTAACCATGGATAAGGTCATCGATGTGGACCTCGATGTAAATGACGAAACGGTAACAGTAAGCTCCGTTCTTCTCGGTGTACCGCACACAGAAGTTTTTGTGGACGACATCACGAAAGCACCGGTTACAACACAAGGTCCAATTCTTGAAAAACATGATGCATTCCCATCCAATACAAATGTGAACTATATCGAGGTCGTAAACGACCATCATATTAAGGTCCGCACTTGGGAACGCGGTGCTGGCGCCACGCTTGCTTGTGGTACAGGTTCCTGCGCATCTGCTGTTATGTCCCACGAAAAAGGTCTTACAGGACGCGAGGTCGATGTAGAATTATATCTTGGCACATTACACATCAGTTATTTGGAGGATGGCACGGTTCTTATGACGGGCCCTGCTGAGGAAGTATTCGAAACAGAACTTCCTATCGAATAATATGAAGTGGTTACAATTACTATTACAGGCATACCTAAAATATAAACAAGGGCGCACCATGATGCCAAATAATATGGGACTATTGATATCATTAATCGTTTCTATCATCATTATTCTGGCCGCTGTCATGTTTAGTGTCCCCATCGGCTACGCATTAATCCTCGTATGGTTGTGCTTCGCTTACGCTCTATATCGACAAGGATATGATCCAAAAGAATTACTCCGCATGTCCTGGACGAGTGCTAAAACCTCAATCGTGGTTATGCAAATCTTTTTGCTTATCGGCTGGCTCATAGCCATGTGGCAAGCATCAGGGATTATTCCCATGATTATTGCGTCTGGTATCGAATTGATCAATCCAAATCTTTCATAATCTGCGCATTTTTAATTACATCCTGCGTGAGTATGTTACTAGGTACATCGCTAGGAACAGTGGGCACCATCGGTATTGTACTAATTACAATTGCCAAAGCCGGCAATCTACCTATTGATATTGTGGCAGGTGCCATTATGGCAGGCGCCTATGTAGGCGACAGAAACTCACCTCTATCCTCCAGCGCCTCTCTCGTAGCGGCTCTAACGCACACCAAAGTTAATAGCAATATACCAATCATGTTGAAAGATAGCATACCTGCGCTCATCATCAGCTGTATATTGTATCTACTCTTATCCCTATGGTTTCCACTAGACTACACTAACAGTTATCTACCGGATACGATTCATTTCGTCTTCAATATCCATTGGACATTATGGATACCAGTTCTTATCGTTATTGTTTTGTTACCAACAAAGCTCTCTATACGCTGGCCTATTGGGATTAGTGCACTGGCGGCAGCCATCCTCGCAGTTATCCATCAAAACTATACAATAATGGATATGTTGCAATTTACCGTATTGGGGTTCCATCTGCCGGATTATAATCCCCTATCGGATATTATCCACGGCGGGGGTCTACAAACGATGTGGATACCAACCCTATCTATATTCATGGCTTGTTCCATTTCCGGCATGCTCGAAGGCGTTGGTTTTTGGAATGATATTCGCAGCCTGTTACAACACGTATCAGGACGTGCCAAACTCTTTGCGTCAAATGTACTAATTGCATTTATTACAGGTGCTCTTGGTTGTAGTCAAGCAATTGCGGTAATCATGACACATTCGATTATGCGTACCACCTATGCAAAGGAACGCATTCATGACGAAGACGTTATGCTAGACTTTGAAATAGCGGCATCCTAATTGCAGCCTTACAGCCCTGGAATATTGCGGCGCTCGTACCGGTCATTATGATGGATGTCTCGCCTGCCGGTTACGTGCCCTTTGCGTTTTTCTTATACTTAGTACCACTTATCTACTGGTATCGCTTACGACGCAAGGAACAACAAATCCATTAATACATTCTATTTTTACGAAACATAGAGGAAAACTTATGATTTATACGATTACTTTCAATCCTGCATTGGATTATATCGTTCGCTTAGACCACTTAAACACTGGCACTATCAATCGTACGGAACAAGAATATGTGCTTGGTGGCGGCAAGGGCATCAATGTGTCAATCGTACTCAATAACCTAGGTATGGATACGACGGCACTTGGATTTATCGCTGGTTTTACAGGTGACGAAATCGTGCGGCAACTCAATGAATTTGGCGTTCGTGAAAGTTTCATCCGCCTCAAAGAAGGTTTGACCCGCATCAACGTTAAGGTAAAAGCATCCGATGAAGAAACGGAAATCAACGGTCGTGGTCCTATCATCGCAGATGATGAACTCCATGCCCTATATGCCCAACTCGATGCATTAACAGATCAAGATACATTGATCTTAGCAGGCAGCATTCCGTCTAGCCTACCAAGTGATATGTACGAAATCATTATGGAGCGCTTAGCCCATAAACATATTCGTATCGTCGTAGACGCAACTAAAGATTTATTAACTCGTGTATTGCCATACAAACCATTTTTAATCAAACCAAACAATCACGAACTAAGCGAAATTTTCGGACGTACATTGTCTACAAAGGATGATTTAGTAGCTGCCGCTAAGGAATTACAAGCCAAAGGTGCACAACATGTGCTCATCTCTATGGCTGGTGATGGCGCTATCTTGGTATCTGCTGATGGTACAGTCTATACAAGTCCTGCACCTAAAGGAACCCTTATCAACTCCGTCGGTGCTGGCGATTCTATGGTAGCCGGTTTCATGACGGGATACCTCAACACCCAAGATTTACAACAAGCCCTCTATTGGGGCATTGCTACAGGCTCTGCTTCGGCCTTTTCAGAAAACCTAGCCACTAAGGATGAGGTTCTCACCTTGCTCAACACAATTTGTTAATTTTATTATCCATTATATATGTACAGTAAGGAGTACACACATGAAGATTACTGATTTATTAAAGCCCCAATCAATCCTGCTGAACGCAGCACCAACTGATAAAGCAAATGCCATTTACACCTTAGGTGACTAATGGATAAAAGCGGTAACTTATCTGACAAGGCAGAATACTTAAAAGCTGTTTTCGCTCGTGAAGAATCCGGTTCCACTGGCCTTGGTGATGGTATCGCCACACCACATGCTAAATCTGCAGGCGTAAAAGAAGCTGGTCTTGCTGCCATGGTCGTTCCTAATGGTGTTGATTTCGATGCTCTCGATGGACAACCATCTCGCCTATTCTTTATGATTGCAGCTCCAGAAGGCGCAGCTGATACTCATGTAGAGGTATTGAGCAAATTAGCAACTATGGTAATTGATCCAGACTTCAAAAATGCTCTCATCCAAGCTGCTACTGTTGACCGTTTCCTAGAGCTTATCACAGCAAAAGAAGATGGCAATTTTGATCCATCTGTAGAAGGCTATATCAAGACGGAATACGAAAAAGCACCAAGCATTACCGATGCTATCGAAGCAAAAGCTACAGAGGCTATGGAAAAAGTGGTTCCTAAGGTATCTGTAGATAATCCACATTACGAAGTATTAGCTGTTACAGGCTGCCCTACTGGCATTGCGCATACATACATGGCTGCAGAATCTTTAGAACGTAAAGCTAAGGAAATGGGTATCTCTTTAAAGGTAGAAAAAAATGGGGCCTCTGGCATTAAGGATGCACTTACAGCGGAAGAAATTGAGCATGCTAAATGCATCATCGTCGCTTCTGACCGCCAAGTGGAAATGGCTCGTTTTGATAGCAGCCAATGATTCAAACTAAGGTGGCAAACGGCATTAATAAAGCAGAGGAATTATTGCGTGAAGCTATGTCTGGTACAGCACCGGTATATCATGCGTCCCAATCCGACAAAGATGGTGCCGCATCTGCTATTGATGCGGCGGACAGCTTCGGTCGTCAAATCTACAAGCATTTGATGAATGGCGTATCTCACATGTTGCCATTCGTTATCGGCGGCGGTATCCTAATCGCTCTCGCATTCCTATTTGACACATTTGATCCAGCTAATGCTAAAAACTTTGGTTCTGGTACACCATTATCTGCATTCCTAATGAAAATCGGCGGTGCTTCCTTCGGATTTATGTTACCGGTTCTAGCTGGCTATATCGCTATGAGTATTGCAGACCGTCCAGGTCTTGTAGCTGGTTTCGTTGGTGGGTTGTTGGCAAACCAAGGCGGCTCCGGTTTCCTCGGCGCCTTGATTGCAGGCTTTGCAGCAGGTTACTTAGTACTTTTAGTTAAGAAACTCGTATCTGGATTACCTCAAGCATTAGAAGGTACAAAACCAGTACTCTTCTACCCTGTACTAGGCGTATTGTTCATCGGTATTGCTATTACATTTATCATCAATCCACTAGTATCCGCCTTGAACGAATGGCTTATGAATTCCTTGCAAACAATGGGTACTACTAGTCGCGTATTATTAGGCCTTGTATTCGGTGCTATGATGTCTGTTGATATGGGTGGTCCTGTAAACAAAGCAGCCTATGTTATCGGTACAGGTGCCTTAGCAACTGGTGAATACGGTATCATGGCCGCTGTTATGGCTGGTGGTATGGTTCCTCCATTAGCGATTGCCCTTTGTACAACATTCTTCCCTAGCCGCTTCACAGAAGCAGAACGTAAATCTGGTATTACAAATTACATCATGGGCCTTTCCTTCATCACAGAAGGTGCCATCCCATTTGCCGCAGCTGATCCTATCCGCGTATTGCCTTCTTGCATCATCGGTGCTGGTACAGCTGGTGCATTATCCATGTTCTTTGAATGTACATTACGTGCACCTCACGGTGGTATCTTCGTAGTGCCAACAATCGGTAATCCACTTCTTTACCTTGCATCCATTGCAATCGGTTCCGTTGTAGCTTGCATTATCTTAGCAATCGTAAAACCAAAACTCAAAAAATAACCCATATAGTAAAACTCCCTATGTCAGTTAGTGACATAGGGAGTTTTTTAGTTATTCATTAACTATAAACCGAACAGTCTCTCTAATTCAGTTACACTCTACTATATAAAATGGCTCTATTAACATAGTTCTATCAATTAAGATAATTTAGTAAGCAATTGGCTTACCATCGCTTTTAAGTCATTAATTTCAGATTGTTGTTGATCTATCTTAAGTTGTTGCGCATCAAGTTTAGATTTTTGTTGTTCATTTTCAGAACGCAATTGAGTAACTTCATCTTGCATTACATAGATAGAACTAATAGGGCCCGCTTTGTAGCGTTCAGGAATGGCATCCTTTCGTTCACGACTACCACCAAATTTATGAGTGACACCAGCGTTGATCATATTATGATTAGAGCCAAGTGTTACACCTACATTGAACATTGTATCTTCAGTTTTGTAATGGGCAATACCTAGTGCGCCCGCTGTTTCACCTCGATAATTACCGATACCAGCCATAATTTGCGTTGGTTCCAATGGGTCATATTGAATTGGCTTCAAGGCGGCCATAGCTGCTGCATGAGCCCCAACACGTTGTGTTTCCGTGCCAATACGACTAATAGAATCGCGCACATCCTGTTGACTTGCTTTCAACTGAGCCACGTTTACCGCATCAGAATCAGCTGTGCCAGGCGCAACACCGTGAATTTGATGACCCCCATTGTCTAAACCTGTAGCAGTTAATGAAACAGGATCAGCGGAGCGATCAGCAGGAATGAATGTCATACCAGTGCCGCTAATAAGCGTCGTATTACCAGCGGCATCTCGCACCATTGTACCAGCATCAGTAATCTTTGTAAAAGGGCCATTAGCACTGCCTACAGTGATACTATTAAGGCCTTTCACATCCTTACTTAAGGAATAGGTGAAAGTCGTCTTATCTTGATCAAGAACAAGATTATCTCCCGCTTGGAATCTTACAGTGTCACCACCTTGTACACTTTCAACAGTACCGCCAGGGGAAGTTATATTCCATGCAGATAAACCTTTTACTTGTTGTTTACCAGCGTCAGTTAGATTGCTTAAGTCCGTATTAGCTACATTGTTAATTCTATTGGTAATAGAATCATCCAATCTAATGGTTACATCATTACCGCTAGCTACTGTGGTAAGCCCATTTTCACCTTTAATATTGAACGTAACATCGCCTGCACTCAAGGATTTCTCTGCTGTAGAACCTGTATTGCCACCTAAGGAAATCTTGCGACCAATTGCTTCTGTATTTTTTGCAATATTAGCTGTATTGGTAGCAATATTATCCTTATTAGTATCTACCTTATCAGCTAATTGTTTCAACTGAGATACGTTAACAGCATCTTTATCTGCAACACCATCAGCCACATTAGTAACCTTCAAATTACCTGCATTGATACCTGTGTTGCCATCAATTGTTACAGTAGAATTGCCTGCTGTATTAGTAAAGGATGCACTATTCAAAGAGGACAAATCTTTTTTCAATACTACAGAGATATTGTTATTATTTCTAGCAACAGTAATATTGTCATCACCAGAGAAATCTACAGTACTACCTTTTTCAATAGTGGCAGGTGTGCTTTCACCATTGGCAGAAAGATTCCAACTGTATTTGTTTTGATCAATAGCCGTATTAATCGCATCGGCCACATTAGCTGCGTCAGCCATACCTGCAGTTGCCGTAGCTGTACCATTTGCTACGGTAATATCTTGTTTCTTACTGCAATGGTAATCTTTTTGCCATTAGCAGAGGTTGCAATATATGTATTATCGCCATTAACTGCGAGTTTACTTTCAGCTAAGTTAACATCACTACTGCCAGAATCGCCTGTGAAAGCAAGATTTACACTCTTCAACTGCGCTACGTTCACCGCATCTGTATCAGCCGTACCTGCCGCTACGTATACGATTTGACGAGTTTGGTTGGCAGCACCTACAGAAACAGCAGCCATCTTAGATGTTTGTGTTGCCCCATGCATAACACCAATATTATCTGTACGACCATCTGCCGGATCGTAACCTTTCACACCAGCTACAATATCGGCTACGGAATTAGAACCTATAGCAACACCATTAGCAGTTAATGCCCGACTACCATCACCAATAACTACGGATTTCTCAGCACTCGCAACGGTAGATGCATTAGGACCAATCGCAATAGAATTATTCGCCTTAGCACCTGTGTTATCAATATTACCAGCATCATTAGATTTAACAGACACATATTTATATGCAATTTGATCAACAATAGCACTAAGTTGAGAACCATTGATGGCATCAGTCGAGGTAGCACTTACCTCACCTGGTGCCACATTTTTTAATTGACGTTCATAGCCAGCAGAACCAAAGGATACTACGTCGCCAGGAAGTGTTTTATCACCGCCAGCCCAAGAGGCAGTAATACCATTTGGTAATGTGTAGCTAGTTTGTTTAGTACCCGCATTATCTGTGGTAGAGCCACCACCTAAAGCAACGGAGTTATCACGATTAGCCCTAGCACCTGTACCAATTGCAACGGCATTTGTTACATCTGTATTAGCATTTCCCGTATTGACACCCGTTAATGAACCATCAATACGATCTTTCGCATTAGCGCCTGTGCCAATAGCAATGCTCGCATTACCGGATTGACCTTTCATGCCTAGTGTAATGCCCGCATGACCGGATGTTGCCGTAGGCCAACGAGGATTGGCTAAGTCAAAGCCTGTTAATTGCTTAACTGCACCTTGTAGATTTGAAGTAGCAACTCTACCGCTATTGATATCTGTATATACAACGGATTGGGCATTTGCTTTATCTGTATCATCACCACCGATAACTACAGACGCATCCCCAATGGCTTTTGTATTACCACCAATGGCTATACTTTGATCACCTTCGACAATAGCACCTTCCGTATCTTTTCTGCCTGCCCCAATGGCAATACCTTGTTTACTATTTTTAACCTTTGCATTCGTACCAATAGCAATCGTAGTATTCCCTTGAGCTAAGGAATCTTTACCTATAGCAACGCTTTCCTCAGTAGCTGCATTTGCATTATAACCAATGCCCACACTACTATTTGTATTTACCTTTACATCCTTGCCTAAACCAACGGCCCAAGCACCATTAATAGACGCGTTAGACCCATACCCTACAGATGTAGGATTAAGGCTAGTTGGCACCTCATTTGCGGCCATAGATACACTAGCATTTGTCATTGCTAATGCAGCGAAAATACCGGCTGCTACAATTTTCTTCTTACCACTATTATTTTTTGCGAATTCAGAAACAACTACATAACCATTCTTAGACTTATTCCAAATTACTTTAAATACTTTATTCATTTATTCCCTCAGCATTTAGATGATTTATTCCTCTCATGGTCTCTAATCATCTATTTACTAACTCAATCTATATTGAAAAAAACTAATTTTTTTCGATGAACAAAGTATATAAAATTTTCGATATAGTTGAAAGTGATTTATATCACATCTTCACAATTATCTCATAAATTTTTTTATAGCAACAATGCTAGGTATAGTCATACATTCCATCCAATAACAGCAATTTTTTTATAATTCGGTATGAGTAGTTATATAACCATCATATATTCATAAAATAAGATTTTTCTTCATAAAAATATGTATAACTTAAAAATATTTCATATCATTATAATCGAATGATAAATACCGCCAAAACTGATTGATATATGGATCTACTGAAGTCTATATCATATACAAATTTATATTTAGTTCTAAATTTATGGATTATGATAACTATAATTTCTATAGACATACTCTATATTGATGAAAATTGTACAATTAACCATATTTATGATAAACTATATAAATATAAATAATTTTTAAAATTATAAATTATTATTTGAAATTTAGTTCGGAGAATAATTCATGAAATCATCTAAGAAACGTAAGGTTACTGCCGCATTTTTTGCAGCAGCAGCATTGGGTGGCGTTGCTCACGCGGCTCCTGCGCTCAACATGAATGATTTAGTAGGTTCAAAGACTACCACTGAATCAACAACTGAAGCTACTAGCAATGTAAGTACTCCAGTTGTACGACCAATGAACAATCAGCCTACGGTACCAACTACACAAGCAATAGTGATTACTCCTCAACCAGCAGCAGCACCTGCTGTACAAACACAACCAGTTATACAGCAAGGTGCTACAATGCAATCAGCTCCTAAGGTAACACCATTGATTCCTCGTGTGCGTCCGGTACCGGTTCCAGATACTGCTAAAGCTCTAGAGGAGCAATATAGAGCCGTTTCACAACCACAATACGTTGTTAATAAACAAAACGAATACTAGTGATGGAGCCAACATTGGCTATGCATAGTTTAATCAACGTACAACGTAAAACTGAACCGGTTACCATTCAAAAACAAGTAGATGGCAAGCAACAAACACAAACAACGCAAGTACAACGTACACCGATCATTGTGCAAGAACAATCCACTACACCATTAGCAGTTGCTAATACAACCACGACTAAATCAGTTATTGCAAAACGGACACTAACCATTCGTGATATTCAACGTGCTGAACGTGAACGTTTAGCTAAATTAGCGGAAGAACAAGCTGCACAACAAGAAGCAATGCAACAACAAAGCAGTGAACAAGCGCAAGCTAGTACGCCAAATGGCTGCAGAACGAGCTAGCCAGAAGCACAGCGTCAAGCGGAGTTATTAGCTCAGCAACAAGAAGCTCAACGTCAAACTGCTATCAAAGCAGAACAAGAGCGTATTGCAGCTCAACAAGCTGAGGCTCAACGCCAAGCTGTTATCAAAGCGGAACAAGAGCGCATCGCAGCTCAACAAGCTGAGGCTCAACGCCAAGCCGCTATTAGAGCGGAACAAGAACGCATCGCAGCTCAGCAAGCCGAGGCTCAACGTCAAGCCGCTATTAGAGCGGAACAAGAACGCATCGCTGCTCAGCAAGCTGAGAGCCCAACGTCAAGCCGCTATTAAAGCGGAACAAGAACGCATCGCTGCTCAGCAAGCTGAAGCTCAACGCCAAGCCGCTATTAAAGCAGAACAAGAACGCATCGCGGCTCAGCAAGCTGAAGCTCAACGGCAAGCCGCTATTAAGGCGGAACAAGAACGTATCGCAGCAGAACAGGCCGAGGCTCAACGCCAAGCCGCTATTAAAGCCGAACAAGAACGTATCGCTGCAGAGCAGGCTGAGGCGGATGCAGAAAAAGCCCGTTTAGAAGCAGCTGAGGCAAAAGCAGCTGCAGAAGCTGCTGCAAAAGCCCAAGCTGAAGCTCAGCGCCAAGCGGCTATTAAAGCGGAACAAGAGCGTATTGCAGCAGAACAAGAAGCAAAGGCTAAAGCTGAGGCGGAGGCTAAGGCTCAGGCCGAAGCAAAAGCTCGCGCAGAAGCGGAAGCAAAACAAGCTCAAGAGCCTAAGTTGCCTGAATCTTATGTTAATGAACGCAACCAAGCATCTATAAAAGGTTCTACTGCAGCTGGTGAAAAGAATATACTTTCACAACCAATTGATCCACCATTACAAGCTGATACATCTGCAAAGATTACCCTCACCTTTGACATCAATAATTACGAGTCAATGACGGGTACGGTGGATAATAAAGAGATTAAATATCGCGCATTTGAATATATCCCATATGTATCAAATCCTATCGATATTGATCAGCAGTACATGAACATTTACATACCGGAAGAGTATTTCAATAATGGCACTGTAAATGGTTATAATACACAAACAGCACCAATCTTTATGCCAAATAATGTTGGCGGTTATATGCCAAGCCAACCTATGGCACCAAAGGTGGAAAATAATAAGCCAAATAGTGCTCTCTATGCATTGTCTAGAGGTTATGTTGTTGCGTCCCCTGCTACACGTGGCCGTACAAATAAAGCTTCTGATGGTAACTTCATCGGCAAAGCACCTGCAGTCATTGTAGACTTACAAGCGGCTACAGCTTATTTACACGCTAATGATGCGACTATGCCAGGTAACGCAAAACGTATTATTACAAATGGCACTAGTGCAGGCGGTGCCGTTTCCTTATTACAAGGTGCAACAGGTAATACATCTGATTACCAACCATATCTACAGGCTCTCGGCGCTGCTACTGCATCTACCGATGTATATGCATCCTCTGCTTACGCACCGATTACAAACCTAGATGCTGCAGATATGGCTTACGAATGGAGCTATAACGGCATCACATCATTTAATAAAGTGACTATGGGACAAGGTGAATTGCCTCAAGCGAATGTAGGTGGTGCACCAGCACCAATGCAACGTAGTGTACAACGTATGAACTTAACGAATGATGATGTAGCATACTCAGATTTGCTTAAGAGCCACTTCCCTGACTATGTAAACAACTTACAATTACGTGATAGAACTGGCGTTATTTAAAACTCGATAAGAAAGGTAATGGCACATTCAAGCAATATGTAAAATCTTTCATCATCGATGCCGCTAATAAAGCTAAATCTAATGGCGCTGATTTGTCTCGCTATTCTTTCCTTATATTAGATAAGAATACAGGTCTGGTGAAAGACATTGATTGGGACGCTTATAATAGCTTTACTAGTCGCTCTAAAGCACCAGGTGCATTTGACTCTAGATCTAACGATTCTGGTGAAAATAGTTTATTCGGTACAAGTACTAGCGACACTAATCACTTCACGATTACAGCAGCACTACATGATACAACGCCTAATAATGATGTATATGTAGAAAACGCTAAAATCGTTACTATGATGAACCCTATGAACTATCTTGGTTCTCCTAGTGCAACAAACGCTAAATATTATCGAATTCGCTATGGTACAGCAGATAGCAATACATCTGTTGCCATCCCATTAATCGTAGGGCACTCGTGCACAAAAATCTCGGATATAGTGTAGACATGGCTACACCATTTGGTGTGATCACGCTGGCGATTACGATTTACAAGATTTATTCAACTGGATGGATTCTATTGTAAAAAAACGGTAGATAATCTATCTCGATTATAAACTTATTCCATAACGTAACAAGTCTGTAATAGCATCCATCCATGATGCTATTACAGACTTGTTTGTTATTTTTATCTTATATCGACAACAAAGGCGTCCTAAACAAGCAGGACGCCTTTATTACTAGTATTATATTGAAATGCTATTAATCTTCAGGGAATAAAGCAGTAGACAAGTAACGTTCACCTGTATCTGGAAGAATAACTACGATGTTCTTACCTTTGTTTTCAGGGCGTTTTGCCAATTCTGCAGCGGCCCACAATGCAGCACCGGAGGAAATACCTACCAAGATACCTTGTGTATGACCAAAGTCTTGTGCTGTTTTAAAAGCATCTTCGTTAGCAACTTGAATAACTTCATCATAAATTTTAGTATCCAATGTTTCAGGAATAAAACCTGCACCTAAACCTTGGATTTTATGAGGACCTGGTTTACCGTTAGATAATACAGCAGAGTCTTTAGGTTCTACAGCTACGACCTTAACATCAGGATTTTGTTCTTTCAAGAAACGACCTGTACCAGTTAATGTACCACCTGTACCAACACCAGCTACGAAGATATCTACAGCACCATCTGTGTCACCCCAGATTTCAGGGCCTGTAGTTTTATAGTGAATTGCAGGATTAGCTTGGTTTACGAATTGGCCTGCTTCTACAGCACCAGCAGTAGCTGTTACGATTTCTTTTGCCTTTGCAATCGCGCCTTTCATACCAAGTGCACCATCAGTTAACACGAGTTGTGCACCATAGCCAAGCATCAATTTACGACGTTCGATAGACATTGTTTCAGGCATTACGATAACAACCTTATAACCAAGCGCAGCGCCTACAGCAGATAAACCAATACCTGTATTACCAGATGTAGCTTCTACGATAGTACCGCCTGGTTGTAATTCACCAGATGCAACAGCAGCTTGAATGATAGCAGCAGCGATACGATCCTTTACGGAACCACCTGGGTTAAAGTATTCAAGTTTAGCTAAAATATTAGCATCAGCGCCTACGCTTTCACCAAAACGAGTAGCTGCCAACAATGGTGTTTTACCAATTAATTCAACAAAAGATTTTGCGATTTTAGACATAATCAACACTCCTTATATTCGGATATTATGGATACTATAAATGGTATGTAATATATAATTATGTGCCTCTTAAATAGAGCCATCCCAATTATCATATTTTGTATCTAGTTTTGCGTATGTGCCATCGATAACGTCTTGTAAGGTCACACTTTCTAGATAATCGTGAATGTAATTTTGTAATCCCGCCCAGAATCCAACGGTGCGTTCATTAATGACATCATCCGTAGATACACCTTCATCTAGAGATGAAATAATAGCCATTGATTCCTCTGTAGCCATCAAAATTTCAATGATTGTATATTCACTAGGTTTTTTAGATAGACGATAGCCACCGTATTTACCGCGAATACTATCAACTAAACTGGCCGCTCCTAATCGAGCCACAATACCTTCTAAATATTTCTCAGATATGCCTTGTCGTTCTGCAACAGAACGTAATGACACTGGTTTTCCCTGACCTTGCTCAGCTAGATCGATGAGAACCATCAAAGCATATCTTCCTTTTGTAGAAATTCTCATGTATATTGCCTTCCTTTTTAAAAGCTAGCGTCCCTTGAACAAACATTTTATATACCTCCTATGCGAATGTATAAAACCTTGTACATTGCTAGGAATTAATTTCATTATAAAATACTAACTGTAAAAATGCAAGGGTTTATTTCCTACTTTGTTAAAAGGTTTTACAAATAACAGTATTTACCTATACTAAATGGATATACTACGACAAAAAGACCAGCCCAAAGGCTGGTCTTTTTGCGTATAGTTTGTAGTTTGTTATATGAGGTTTACATTAGTGAATTGGAGAGTGTTTCACCATGTAATGGGGCTTACCGGTATCGTTGGAGATACGATCCGTGCCCAAATGTTGTCATTTGAAGAGGTTGTTGGTCTATCTAGTAGCCTTAGATTTTACCTACTAGGTCAAGACCTGGTGTTAATGTATCTTTACCTGGTTTCCAACGTGCAGGGCACACTTGGTCGCCATGTTTAGCTACGAATTGAGCCGCTTGTACTTTACGAACAAGTTCTTCTGCGGAACGGCCGATACCCATATCGTGAATTTCCGCTGTGCGGATAATGCCTTCTGGGTCAACTACGAATGTACCGCGGTATGCCATAGCAGATTCAGGATCGAATACATCAAAGAAATCAGCTAATTCGTGTTTCTTGTCTGCCAACATGTAGTATTCGATTTTATTAATGCTTGGAGAAGCATCAGACCATGCTTTATGAACATATTCAGAATCAGTGGATACGGAGTAAACTTCGCAACCCAATTCTTTTAATTCTGCATAAGATTCTTGTACGTCTTCTAATTCAGTAGGGCATACAAATGTGAAATCTGCTGGATAGAATACGAATACAGACCATTTACCTAAAACGTCTGCAGTGCTTACTTTTACCAATTCAGGTTTCTTGAAAGCATCAAGTGTAAATTCAGGGAGTTTCTTACCAATAATAGACATTGTGTCCTCCTTTATATTTCTAAATAACGATTACTATATGTTCTATTTGATGTACCTACATCAAATCTATATCTATCTTTGTCTATATAATAACACTAATCATTTAAAATAGCAAGCATTATTTTTTTAAATTTATCGATATTTTTTTCCAACTTTTTTTCGATGTAGATAAAAGAAGAAAGATGCTCATTTCTGAGCATCTTTCTTCTTTTCTTACTACAACAGACTTACTACTTACCGTAGCATGATCAAAAGGCAATTAAAGCCTGCTATATTAGCGAGCCCACGCCGCGCCATATGTCCATGTTGTAGACTGTTCTTTACCAGATTTACCATATACAAACTGCTCTAGTTTGAGAGCAGCTAATATAAAGATACCTATAATAGATAAAATGGATCCCATTTCTATTCTCTATTTTTTAAGTTCCAAAATCGCATCTACAAATCCACGGAATAATGGATGAGCATTATTTGGACGAGATTTTAATTCTGGATGTGCTTGTGTAGCAACGAAGAATGGATGGTCCTTAACTTCGATGCTTTCAACAAGACGACCATCTGGAGATGTACCAGAAATAACAAGGCCTGCATCACTCAATTGTTGACGGTATTCATTGTTGAATTCATAACGATGACGATGACGTTCGTATACAAGGTCTTCACCATATACTTCACGTGCTTTTGTACCCGCTTCTAATTTACATGGATAGATACCAAGGCGCATTGTACCACCTTTTTTATCTACATCCACTTGATCACTCATCAAGTCGATAACTTTGTATTTTGCATCTTCATCAAATTCGCTAGATGTAGCACCTTCCATGCCACATACATTACGAGCAAATTCCATTACAGCAGATTGCATGCCAAGGCATAAACCGAGGAATGGAACCTTGTTCTCACGAGCATAATTGATTGTACGGATTTTACCTTCTACGCCACGGGAACCAAAGCCACCAGGAACAACGATACCATCAATGCCTTCAAATACTTCTTTAGGATCTACGGAAATATCATCAAGTTCTTCGGAATCAATCCAACGAATGTTTACTTTAGTATCAGTTTCGATACCAGCATGGCTCAATGCTTCTGCTACGGAAAGGTACGCATCGTGCAACGCTACATATTTACCTACGATAGCTACTGTAATGTCTTTGCTAGGATTCAAGATTTTATGAACCATTTCTTTCCATTCAGTCATATCGCAAGGGCGTTCTTCAAGGCCCAATTTCTTGATAACAATATCATCAAGGCCTTGATCTTGCATCATCAATGGTACTTCATAGATGGAGTCACAAGTTTGGTTTTCAATTACGGCCGCTGGTTCTACGTCACAGAACAATGCCAATTTTTCCTTCATTTCGTCGGAAATATGTTTTTCACTACGGCATACCAAAATATCTGGTTGAATACCAATACCACGCAATTCTTTCACGCTGTGTTGAGTAGGTTTTGTTTTTAATTCACCTGCTGCATTAATGTACGGTACCAATGTAACATGAATATACAATACATCGTTACGACCTACATCTTTTTTGACTTGGCGAATCGCTTCCATGAATGGCAAGCTTTCAATATCGCCAACAGTACCACCGATTTCAGTGATAACTACATCGGCATTATCTTCTTTACCTACACGGTATACATTTTGTTTAATTTCATTTGTAACGTGAGGAATAACTTGTACAGTACTGCCCAAGTAATCACCCTTACGTTCTTTATTGATAACAGACCAATATACCTTACCAGCCGTAATATTGGAGCGCTTGCTAAGATTAATATCGATAAAGCGTTCATAGTGACCCAAGTCCAAGTCTGTTTCAGCACCATCATCGGTTACAAATACTTCGCCATGTTGGTAAGGACTCATTGTACCAGGATCGATATTGATATATGGGTCAAATTTTTGAATAGTTACATTAAAACCACGGTTTTTCAATAATCGGCCCAAAGATGCAGCTGTAATCCCTTTTCCCAAGGAAGAAACTACGCCGCCTGTTACGAAAATATACTTAGTTGCCATGATGCCTCCCACCTACTACATTTTTTCCGGAGCGGAAATACCTAAAATACCCAAGCCTTGACGAAGTACAAGGGCAATCGCTGTGATTAACCCAAGACGAGCTTGTTGCAATGCTGGATCTACGCCAATGATACGACCTTGACGATAGAAGGAGTGGAACATACTTGCCAAATCGTATAAGTAACGAGCAATACGATGAGGTGCACGATGTTCAGCAGATTGAACAACCTCTTCTGGATATTCAGCTAATTTCTTAATTAATTCTAATTCCATTTCACTTGTAAGTGTTGTGAAATCAGTTTCACTATAATCACCAAATGCAATGCCCGCTTCACGCACTTGGTTATAAATGCTGTGAATACGCGCATGAGCATATTGGATATAATATACAGGGTTATCATTGCTACGAGATTTTGCCAAGTTGATATCAAAATCAAGTTGACTGTCTAGAGAACGCATCAAGAAGAAGTAACGAGATGCATCTACACCAACCTCTTCAATCAATTCATCTAATGTAACGCTATCGCCACTACGTTTAGACAATTTAACGAGCTTGCCATCACGGAATAACGCTACCATTTGAAGCAACAATACAGTTAATTTATCTGGATCATAACCAAAGGCTGCCATAGCCGCTTTTACACGGCATACATAACCATGATGGTCAGCGCCCCAGATATCAATCATTTCTTTAAAACCACGGTCATATTTATTACGATGATATGCAATATCTGCCGCTAAATACGTAGGCACACCATTGTCACGGATGACTACGCGGTCTTTATCATCGCCATAATCAGTGGATTTCAACCACAAAGCGCCATTCTTTTCATACACTTTGCCAAGAGCTTTCAAAGCCTCTACGGAGTGATGAATTTCATCAGTTTCATGAACGGTACGTTCAGAGAACCAATTATCAAAGGTAACGCGGAAATTGCGTAATGTTTCTTCTAAACGAGCTAATTTTTCTTTCAAGCCCTCTTCTTTGAACAAAGCTATACGATCAGCTTCGTTCATAGCATTTAATGTATCAAAGCCTTCGCGTTCTGCAATTGCTTTTGCAGTCTCGATAATATCAGGACCACGGTAACCGTTTTCAGGGAACACAAGAGCCCCTTCTGGAACATCGAATTCTGGCATAGAACCATCTTCATTGCGTTTAGGTGGGAATACTAATGTGGCACCTTGCAACTCTTGGAAACGGTACTCGATGGAAATCGCCATATTATCGATTTGGTTACCCTGCATCATTGATGTAGTACTCAGATTGTACATTGTAACCTGCTGCACGCAACAAGTTTACAAGTGCACTACCATAAGCAGCGCCACGACCATGACCTACGTGCAAAGGGCCTGTGGGGTTCGCACTTACGTATTCTACTTGAATTGTATCGCGAGCACGCAATGGTTGTACACCATATTGATCACCAGCATTCAAGATAGCTTTCAACGTATCATACACCATATCGGATTTTAAGAAGAAGTTGATAAAACCAGCACCAGCTACTTCAGCACGTTCAAGCCAATCAAAATCCATATGACTGATTAATGCCTCTGCAATAGCCCGAGGGTTTTGACGAGCCACACGTGCGGATTGCATGGCAATGTTCGTAGAAAAATCGCCGAATTCCTTTTGAGGTGGCACTTCTAGAACGATTTCTGGATATTCCCCAGCTGGCAAGCCACCACTCTTAATCGTTTCTTGTAATGCCTGTTCAATCCCCGATTTCAGGATTTCCTTCATGTCCATGCTCTGTATCCTCCCGCACGTCTATATCTAACTGATTATAAAATTGCCATTCACCTTCTATGGAAATATCGTATCCAAGATGAACACGACCCGTTCCATTGTGAAAGTCTACTGTTAATTCATGTGTTTTTACGGCCATGTGAAGATCGCCTAATGGCGTTTCATATGTGGACTGGCGTTCCTCACCGCGAATGTATTGATGCCGCATATTGACAGCACCAGTACGCAAAAGAACAATGGAATCTTCGTAAATCTTGATGGTCGTCTTAACCCCTTCAAGACCTGTTACGCTCGATTCTTCATAGCGAATATATTGGACTCCGTTCTTTTCATGCGAAGTACCTGGAGAAATTAATTCCACCACGGTATCCTGCCCATCTATGTCTCGTTGTACACTTTTTACGGATACTAGAACCCGTTTCATGTTTTTCTCCTCCATGGTCATAACATATCAATATATTATAGCACAAACAAGGGTCGTTTTGAATGTTTTGTACATCCTATTTCAATAGATTTATACGTTCAATTTCTCCGTTCTCACCTGACGCAATAAGCTGTAATTTTTGTATCCTATTGAGTCGTTTTAATAGCATATTCTCGCGACTGTGCCTCTTGTTTACTTTGAAAGCTTTCATAATAAACCAAATACACTGGTCTACGACATTTCGTATACTTAGCCCCACCTTTTATAACGCCATTATGAGCATCCAACCGTTTTTTTAAATCCGTTGTCCACCCGCAATACAAGCTTTCATCAGCACATCTCACAATATACGTGAAAAATTGTTCATGATTCATCTTATTTACTAGCATCATCCTTAATCGGTTCAATGGTAATCGAATTAATGGTCACAGGATCAACAGGCTTATCATTTTTATCTGTTTTTACCTTACCAATTTTTTCAACCACATCCATACCTTGTACAACTATACCAAAAATGGTGTGTTTATTATCGAGATGAGGCGTAGGTCCCAAGGTAATAAAGAACTGAGAACCACCTGTATTCGGTCCCACGATTTGCCATGGCAAGAATCACCCATTTTATTGAAAATGAAGGTCATTAGAAAATTCATCTGGAATTTCATAACCAGGACCACCTGCACCTGTGCCTGTTGGGTCGCCACCTTGAATCATAAATCCATCGATAACACGATGGAACGTAACGCCATTATAAAAGCCTTTTTTAACAAGGTAATCAAAGTTTTTAACGGTAATCGGCGCTTTAGAACCATAGAGGCGAATTTTAATTTGCCCATAATTTGTATCAAAAATCGCATATTCATCAGCAATCGGTGCATTTGTAAAATTAGGCATCTTATTAACAGTTTCAGCTTGCGCAACAGGTGTAAGTGTTTTATCTGCACTATTATTGCCACACGCTGCAGTTACTACCATCATGCCTCCCAATAGAGCACAGCCTAATATTCTTTTAACATTCATGATAATCCCTCACAAAATATAGAATTTCCCCAAATTATATATACATAGAAAAACCGCTCAACCCATGAGCGGCTCTTTATTAGTATATCATGTTTTCACTATGAATTTCTTTAAAATTCTATAAAAATTTATAATCTAAATGGTCTTATGCCAACGATTAATCAATCCATCCAAAATGCTTTGCATGCATTATAAATACCATCTTTATCACAGTCAGTTGTAACATAATCGGCCTCTAATTTAAGCTCCGGACGAGCATTTCCCATGGCAATGTTTAACCACTCCGGTCTAAACATGGACAAATCATTATAGCCATCACCAAAAACGACAACTTGATTTGGCTTCATATCGAAATGTCCAATCATATTGCGAATCCCCAATGCTTTTTCCATAGGTTCATATAAAACGCACCCATCGCCATAGCGAATAAGCTTATGCGTCATATGCTCAATATCTTTTTCCTCTTCTTCGCCATCTTTGAAAAATACATAGATTTTATAGAAATCTTCTACACTGTGAAAGTCGAAACTCTGGATCTACTACGGTTTTAAACACATCCCAATCAGGGATGCCATTCTAATATTTCTTTATACGGTGTAATGCGCCCCAATTTATTGCGGTCTGTTACAGCCCATGGGATATGCTTTGACTCAAGATATTCTAAATATTGAATACACATATCTCGATTCATGCCAATCATAGATACCAATTTCCCATCAATGGTGATACTATGACCTCCATCAGCAACTACATTCGTAATTCTAGCTTGCTCGGCAAAACGCATAGCATCGACTTGTATTCTACCTGTTGCAATCGATACTAAATGGCCACGCCGTTGCAATTCATCTATACAATACTGAGCACTATCTGGAATTTTTCCTTCCGGCCACACAGCCAATGTGTTATCGATATCAAAAAAGAAAAATTTTTGTTCCACAAGTCCTCCTATCTATCGCTATATACGAGTTCATATACAAACTATAAACTCTACCCGGTAAGCACTATTCATCTCGTCCACTCATTAATTGAAAGCGTTTTTGTTGTTTCACATCAGGATATTTATCTCGATCTACATCGCTACAAAACATGCCTAAGGGACGTACATACAAATCGCGGTCATCATATAATTTTTGATATACCACCAATTTTTCACCCGTTTCAGAATGTGTAGCCACATCTAACACGTAATAATACATACCTTTAAAATGACGATACAAACCACCTTTTACGATTTCGTTCATAACTACCTCGGCTTACTAAAAACGATCTTTCATTTCTTATTAAACATTATACTAGGAAATACTATTTGAAAAAAGATGTTTATCACTATAAACAAAACACTCGCATCCCCCCTTTTCTTTTACTGTAATCCTTCTAAGAAGGACTGAGCCAATAGAGTATAAAAGGAGAATGCGAGTAACATTCTACATTTATTTAGTTGTATCTGAAACCAAGCCCTTATGAATAAGACCTATGATAAAGCCAAGGATTGCAAAACTTACCCAGCCCATACCAATACCTTGGAACGGAATATATTGGGTAAACAAACCTTCGATGGCATCAGGTGCCCAACCAGCAGTTTCAAGACCGCTCATTAAGGCAGAAATCATGGTCAATCCAATAGTCCAACCATATACGCAACGACGACCGCCAAAAACAGTATCACTTAAGGCTAACAAGATAATAACAATCGTCAACGGGTACAATAACATCAATACTGGAATAGCTGCACTAATGATTGTTTTCAATCCGAACAGCCCAAGTGCAAATGCAGCTACAGAGAATATGACAACATACATTTTATAGCTAATTTTGCTATATAGTTTGTGGAAATATGTACTACAAGAAGTAATAAGACCAATACTTGTACTCAAGCAAGCTAATAGAACGATGATAGCCAAAATAATTTGACCAGTTCCCCCAAAGAGGAAGTCCGCACTAGCTGTTAACACCGGTGCGCCTGTATCAAACAAGCCAAATCGCTCTACGCTTGTAGCGCCGATGTTCGCAATGAATATATACACAATGCCGAGTAATGCTACCGCAATAGCACCAACCTCCATCACAGTTTTCGTAATAACATCGCGAGATGTAGCACCTGTAAGACGTACAAAATCGATGACGAGAATAGCAAACACCACAGAAGCCAATGCATCCATTGTATTATAGCCATCGAGGAAGCCTTGCAATACGGCTGTACCATTAGTCGCGTAAGCTGGTTGAGGCACCGCATATGCCCCAATCGGTGTAACAAAAGATTTGATAATCAATAATAAAATAACAAGCAATAATGCAGGTGTCAAAATATTGCCAATACGATTAACAAGCTTTTGAGGACTAATCGATAGCCACAAAGAAACGCCAAAGAATATAGCAAGGAACAGTGGTTGCATATCCAAAGTCATGCCTTGTAAAAATGGCTTGATCGCAATTTCATACGCAACGGTACCCGTTCTTGGTGTCGCAAACATAGGACCAATACTTAAATATAAGGCCACTGTATAAATAAGACCATATATAGGATGCGCACGACCTGCTAGTTCCTCAACGTCTTTACATCCGGAATAGCCCATGGCCATAACGCCAAGTAATGGTAATCCTACGCCAGTTAATACAAAACCAGCTAATGCCCATCCTACATTAGACCCTGCGTGTTGACCTAATGCGGCCGGGAAAATAAGATTTCCCGCACCAAAGAATAGGGCGAATAACATCATGCCTATGGCTAAATAGGCGCGCAGTGATAGATTTTCTTTTCCATCCATAAGGTTATCTCCCTTCGTACTACACTATCATATTAGATAACATTATATATGATATGGTAATCTGGTTCAACAGTAAAATCGAATTATATCGAACTTTCATTACACCTTACGAATATTAACTTGTACGTCATAGAATGTACTCCCCCATGCTTCATCAGTCGGTCTAGATGCAGTTACAGCATTGATTCCTACCTTAGCGTCACTGGACTGAGATTGCCACCATACACCAAGGGTCACAAGTGTACCTCGTTGTACCGTATCATCTAGATATACTTTAATACGAACAGCCCCTCGATTATTATAAATTTCCACAGCATCACTATTATTAATGTTATATAATGCAGCATCATCTGGATGCATTCGTAGCTTCATCAATTCAGAATCATCAAATTCTAGTTCACAAAAACTAGAATCTAATATACGTATATCATTACCGATAATCAACCAGAATGGTTCATCATCACCATAAGGTTCTGTATAGGTAATCAACGGAATGGATTCTCGAGGATTTAAGATTTCGATTTTGCCTGACGGCGTTTTAAAATCCATCTTATAATTGTCTGGCAATGCTACTTCAACCAAGTCGCCACGTAAAATGGCATCTTGTTCGTCTTGTGAAAGTTTAGACGAATTGCGAACCATATGCTCAATTAGTTCTCGTTCTGTCATGGCAAAGAAAGGATCATCTAAACCCATACGCTGAGCAAGTTCAGAAATAACTTGCCAATTAGATTTCGATTCACCAACCGGAGGAATAGCTTGGTAACTAGCCGCAATTGTATAGTGTCCGTAAGAGTTAAAAATATCATCGGATTCAGCAGAGCTCGTGGCTGGTAAGATAATATCTGCATATGCACATGTATCTGTAAAGAAGCGTTCATGCACAACGGTAAATAAATCATCTCTCATAAGACCTTGTCTAACGAGATTTTGATTTGGTGCCGTTATAGCTGGATTTGATGAAAAGATATATAGACTATGAACGGGCACCCCGCCACTAGTATCCTCTAATCCATGCTCTAGAAGCGCTTTTGGATTTGTCAACAAATCCCCTAATAATATCATCGGCATCATCCGTTTAGACGGCGTTGGTGTATTAGGTTGTTGCATGAATGATTTATTAAAATATTGGCTACTACTAGAACTAGATAATAAGCCGCCACCTAAATGTTGCCATGCACCTACCACGGCAGGGAGTGCATTGATACACCGGCAACTCATTGCTCCATTACCATAGCGGGATACACCACTACCGAGACGGATAAATGGAGCCTTTGCTTTTGCATAGGCATGAGCTAGTTCTTCTATGATTTCAACCGGTACACCACATATAGAGGAAACATATTCTGGAGTAAATGTAGGCAATACATCTCGTACTAGCTCATCATAACCTTGCACATATGCTTGAATAAATGTAGTATCCTCAAGACCATCCCGATGTATGATATGCATCATCCCAAGAGCCAACGCACCATCAGAACCAGGTTTTACATACACATGATGTGTGCCTTGATCATAAGTATATGTTTTATGGGTATCTATAATCCATACAAAAGCGCCGTTTCGTTTTGCTACATTCACATCGTGTAATATATGTACATCTGTAGCCGTCGCATTAAGGCTCCATAATATAATCAAATCACTATGTTGTGCTTCTTGTGGTTTTATGGCAATTGTATCTCCATAGCCGGACTTAAATGCTGCTTGTTTTCGCAGGAGAACAAATCCCTCTGTCTTGACTAGTAGCGCCAATACAACGGAAGAAATAGTCCGCTGCAGGACTATTTACAGCCCCCATGGTCCCCGCATAGGAATAACGAAGAATACTTTCACTACCGTAGGTATTAATAGTATGGTTAAAATTTTCTACAATTCGCTCTAAAGGCCTCATCCCATGAAATGGGTGTAAATTGATCTGGACCAATACCTTTTTTACCAATTCGGCGTAATGGTGTCATCAAACGTTTAGGCGAATGAATAACACGCTCATAATGAGCCATCTTAGGACATAATGTGCCCCGTGTGAAAGCGTGCTCTTTATTACCTCGAACCTTTGTCACTTTATTGTCATCTACTGTAAGTATAAGTCCACAAGCATCAGGACAATCATAGGGACATACACTTTTATATTCTTTCATATAAGCACCTCGCTTATCATCGTATTTATAGCAGTAATTTTATATGTATATTTATAGTATCATACATACATCACTATATCTGTAACAAAATTAACGAATATCGATATTTTTCAAACTTCGTATCAATGAATACATTGTATATCAATGCATATAGCAAAATCACTTATCAAAATAAGTATGTGACGTTATAACTTTTATTAATGTATACCATGTAGATACACAATAAATATCGATACTTTTCAGTATTTATTTATAGTTTCTCCCCTACAATACAAACAGATAAGCAACGCATAAAAGTACCATTTTTTACGTTCAGGAATGTATCTATTACCAAAAGTCATAATTTATAATTTCAAGGTATTATCGATTATTTCAGTGCTTTTTGTTAACCTGTGTGATAAATTTCACGTAAGTTATGCAAATTATGTAATGCATTAAGTTATGTAAAACTATTCAACAACTCAACTTTGTGTGCTATACTGACATTGTCATTTGAGAGGATATAGAACTCACCGGACATCATATCACATTCATTGATATAATGGAGTGGAGTCAACTATATCAGGTCATATTTTCTGAAAAGAGGTTTTAACAATGGCAGACGCAAAAAACACTGTTCTTTTCCCTTATGAAACATTGAAAAAATTGAGCATGGATGCTTTCCAAAAATTCGGTTTCTCCGAAAAAGAAGCTGACATCATCCAAGACGTACTTTTGACTTCCGACTTATTCGGTATCCAAAGTCATGGTATGCAACGTATGGTTCGTTACCACAAAGGTATCACTAACGGCTTGATCAAAATCGACGCAAAACCTGAAATCGTAAAAGAAACTCCAATCTCCGCAGTTATCGACGGTCATGACGGCATGGGTCAATTATTGGGCCACAAAGCTATGGAAATGGCTATCGAAAAAGCTAAAAATCCGGTGTTGGTATCGTATCCGTACGTAACTCCAACCACTATGGTATCGCTGGTTACTATGCTAAAATGGCATCCGACCAAGGCTTAATCGGTTTCTCTTGTACAAACTCCGAAGCAATCATGGTTCCTGTATATGCTCGTAAAGCTATGCTTGGTTCCAACCCTATCGCTTGGACTGTACCAGCTGATCCTGTTGACTTCTTCTTCGATTGCTCCACTACAGTAGTAACTCGTGGTAAACTTGAAATGTACAACAAAATGGGCAAAGCTACTCCAGATGGCTGGGCTGTTAACAAAGACGGCGTTCCTTCCACTGACGCAGCTGAAGTATTGGGCAACATTTCCCGTCATGAAGGCGGCGGTATCCTTCCTTTAGGTGGTGCTACAGAAGTTCTTGGCGGCCACAAAGGTTATGGTAACGGCATGATTGCTGAATTGTTCTCCTCCATCCTTTCCCAAGGTGGTACTTCCAATAAATGTATGGTTGGCGGCAAATCCAATATCTGCCACGGCTTCATGGCTATCAACCCTGAATTCTTCGGTGACCCAGCTGAAATCAAAAAACACTTCTCTCAATTCTTACAAGAATTACGTGAAGCTCCTAAAGCTCAAGGTCAAGACCGCATCTATACTCATGGCGAAAAAGAACATGAATCTGTTGCTAAAGTTAAAGCTGAAGGCATCCCTGTACTTAACGGTACAATGCTTGAAGTTCAAGATCTTTGCAATGAATTAGGTTTAGACTTCAAATCCTACTTCGGCGATTATGTACCAGAAGCTCCTGCTACAATGTTCAAAGGTAACTACTAATATCTAAATTAGTGTTGGCCCTAACACGGACATGTAGTTAGTACAGAGGGGGACATAAACACTGTTTATGTCCCCTCTCTTATATTTTTTTAACCTCATAAGCTATGAGGTTAAAAAATTTTAAGAGATATATCACTTTTTCTGATAAGTATATCTGTTATTTTATTGTAATCTTTTATTATTACTGAACTTTTACAACTTAATCCAATAGCGATTTACTCATCAATTAAATTGATTATTGCTACATCGTCCTGTTAAGCATATATTTTTATTTTTCTTGAAAGGATGATATTTAGAAATGAGTGCTTTCACCGTTCTATTAGCGCTATCTCCAATCATTTGGTTGATCGTAGCGTTATCCATCTTGAAATTACCTGCATGGCAAGCAACAAGTGTTGCTGCAATCGGTTCTTTCATCATCGCTATTACAGCATTCCAATCCGACCCATTTATTATGGTCACTGGTGCCCTTGAAGGTGCCGCATTGGCAATTTGGCCTATCCTATTAGTTATTACAGCAGCTATCTTCGTTTACAACTTGGTAGTACATACGAAAGCTATGGAAACTATTAAAACCATGCTTTCCTCTGTAACATCTGATACTCGTGTACTTGCATTATTACTTGCATGGGGCTTCGGTGCTTTCATGGAAGGTATGGCTGGCTTTGGTACAGCCGTTGCAATTCCAGCATGCTATGATGGTTGCCGTAGGTTTTGACCCACTAAAATCTATCATCGCATGTCTCGTTGCAAACTCCGTACCAACAACATTCGGCTCCATTGGTATCCCAACAACTACATTGGCTTCCTTAACAAGCCTTGATCCAAGCCATTTAGGTACATTCATTTCCGTACAATTATTCTTGCTTAACCTTATCGCTCCTTTCTTCGTAGTTATGATTATCGGTGGCGGTATCAAAGCGTTAAAAGGCGTATTCCTTGTAACATTACTTTCCGGTTTAGCATTAGCTGTTCCTGAAACTGTAATCAATGCCGTAATGGGTCCTGAATTATCCGTAATTTCTGCATCCATCGTAATCATGGCAGTGATCATCGCTTGTGCAAAAATTATGCCTCCTAATGATCCTCAATACGCAGTTAAACAAACTGGCGAAGTTCCTAAAGTTTCTGGTGGCGAAGGCCTTGTGGCTGCAATGCCATTCATCTTAATCTTCGTATTATTGTTATTAACTTCTAAATTATTCCCTGCAATTAATGGTCCTCTTGCATCCATTAAAACATCTGTACCTATTTACCAAGGTCCTGGTGCAAAACCTTACACATTCGTATGGATTGCAACTCCTGGTATCATGATTTTCATCGCTGGTATCGTTGGTGGTTTCATCCAAAAAGCAAAAGCTGGTGAAATCTTCGGTACATTGGGTAGCACAGTTAAAAACTTGAAATTCACATACCTTACAATCATCACAGTTGTTATGACAGCTAAATTGATGACATACTCTGGTATGACTGCAGATATTGCGAAAGCAATGGTTGCGGGTACAGGTACTTTGTACCCTCTATTCGCTCCTATCGTAGGTGCATTGGGTGCGTTCTTAACAGGTTCCGGTACCAACTCCAACGTATTGTTTGGACCACTTCAAATCGCAGCAGCTCAAGGCTAAACCCTGTTGGTTATGAAGATCTTGGCTTCTGGTTAGCAGCTGTTAACTCCGGTGCAGCTGGTATCGGCAAAATGTTGTCCCCACAATCCATTGCAATTTCTATTGGTGCCGTAGGTCCTGCTTTGAAAGCATACTTAGAAAACCACAAAGAAATCAATGCAGAAGAAGCTCACAACTTAGAACATGAAATCGAAGCAAGTGTTATCATGAACAGCGCGTTCAAATACTTCATCATCTTCATCATCATGCATGGTTGTATCTCCTTCTTCGGTCAACATTTCATCCATGAAATTCACCACATCTTCTTCTAAGAATTGGTATTATAAACGAACAGCTCATTCGTGAGCTGTTCTTTTTATTTCAAATACTAATAAGCAATACCCCTGTTACTCATACATAAACCTATAGCTTTTTCTTATTAATCATGTTACAATACCCTTGTTAAATAGATAAAATTAAATGCAGTCTGCGAAGTGCGATTCGCAGACTTTTATTTTTCCCTTTTTTTAATATAGGAGATTTTATGGAGTCTACAAAGAAAATATCTTTATTCATTGTCGTATTTCTAGGACTTCTTACGGCTATCACACCACTTGGTACTGATTTATATCTACCAGCATTACCAATCATGCCTCATGAACTTAATACAAATGCGTCCCTCATTCAGATGACAATTGGTATTATGACTTTTGGTATCGCTATTGGTCAATTGATTGGCGGTCCTCTTAGTGACTCATTGGGGCGAAAAAAACCACTCATCATTGGCAATATCCTCTGTGTAATCGCTAGTATACTCTGTGCTATTGCGCCCAATATTGAGATTTTACTAGTTGCACGATTTTTACAAGGTTTAACAGGTTCTATCGGAGTTGTTATTGCTAAGGCCATCTCCCGAGATTTTGCATCTGGCAAGGAATTAATGCGACTCATGTCTCTACTCATGCTCGTCAACGGATTAGCTCCTGTTATTGCACCACTTATAGGTGGTCAGCTTTTATTATTTTCTACATGGCGCTTTATTTTTATTGTCCTCGCCGTTTTCTCTGCCGTGTTGCTTATGGGCTCTTTCTTTTTTACTGAAAGCCTACCACCAGAAAAGCGTATTTCCGGTGGTATAGCAACAGCATTCAAAAACTACGGTGCTCTACTAAAAGATGGTTCTTTCTTAGGCCAGACTCTAGTTCAGCTATTCGCCTTTGGTAGTTTCTTTGCCTATATTTCAGGTTCATCCTTTGTATATCAAAATATATTCAATTTATCTGCCCAAGAGTTTAGTTATATGTTCGGTATTAATAGTTGCGGTATTATCCTCGCTAGCGTAATCAGTGCCAAAGTAAGTAATGTTGTAAAAATAAGAACCATTTTACATACTAGTCTATTGCAATTAACGATTGGTTCTATCCTATTCCTTTGTGCAATGTATTTTAATTGGTCCTTTATTATAACTAGTGTCATTCTGTTCTTTACAGTTTGTACCGTATCTGTATTTGGATCAACAGGGTTCTCTATGGCAATGGCGAAATATGGACACCAGGCAGGTAGCGCCTCTGCTATTTTAGGATTTGCAGGCATGTTTTCAGCCGGGTTTGTATCGCCATTAGTTGGTATTGGTGGAAGTCATACTGGTATCCCTATGGGGATTGTTATGGTTGTATGTGCTGTATTAGCATTAGTATGCTTCTATACAATGATTAAAGAAGATTCATCAATTTCATAAAAAAGCGTCCCTCATATGTATCCTCTTTACTGGTTGTCCAGTAAAGGGGGTACATATCACTAGGGACGCTTTTTTTATATTCAGTAATTATATAATTGACTATTACATTATCATTCAAACATTGTTGCTAACAACAATTTCAATCGATTTGCTTGGTTTACCGCACTTGAACCTGGGTCATAGTCGATGGCTGCAATGCGCACATCAGGATATGCTTCAGATAATGTTTTTACCATGCCTTTACCACTAACGTGGTTAGGTAAGCAGCCAAATGGTTGCAAGCAAACTACTTGTTTCGCACCTTTTTCGATAAGATCAATCATATCACCTGTAAGGAACCAACCTTCACCGCATTGATTACCAAGGTCAATATAATGAGCCGCTTCTTTTGCAACCTTCGTCATCCGTTGCAATGGATCAAAATGCTTAGATGCTGCAACAGCTTTTGCATATGGCAAGCGGTATAATTCTAACGCTTCGCGAGCCAAGGAACCAAAGAATCCAGAAAGCCATGTACCATCTAAGTGTTTAGCACGATATGTACTATCCATAGCACAGTACAAGAAGAAAGTCTAGTAGACCAGAGGTTACAACCTCGCCGCCTTCTTTTTCTATAAGTTCATTGATGTGGTTGTTCGCACTTGGATGGAATTTAACGTAGATTTCACCTACTACGCCAACACGAGGTTTCGGCTTGGATTTATCGACTGGTAAATTGTCAAAATCTTCAATGATGTTCTTAATATATTTACTATATTGGAATATATTAGCTTTTGTAATACGTTCCCGTAATTTTTTAACCCAATAATCGCACAATGCATCTGCAGATCCTGGATTAATTTCATAAGGGCGCGTAGCCAATACACATTGCATCAACGCATCGCCGTATACTACGGCTTGAATCATGCGATGTAAGAAGGATTTAGTCAATTTAAATGCCTGGTTGACGTTCCATATCACTCGCATTAAGTGACAAGATTGGAACTTGTTTCATACCTGCATCGATGAGGGCTTTACGCAAATAGCCAATATAGTTGGTAGCACGACAACCACCACCGGTTTGAGAGATGATAACAGCTGTTTTATTAACATCGTATTTACCGGACAATAAGGCGCTCATCAATTGGCCTACAACGATGATAGCAGGATAACATGCATCATTATTGATATATTTTAGACCTATCTCTACATCTTCACGCGTAGGTGCTGGTAACATGTCAAAGTCATAACCTTCAGACTTAAGTACTGGCTCCAATAATTGGAAATGAAGAGGTGACATTTGAGGCACCAAAATCTTATAGGTCTTACGCATTTCTTCGGTAAAGACAACGCGTTCATAATCATATGCTGGTGTATCATCAACAACAGTCTCTACAGGAGCCTCTGGATTATGGTGTTTACGCATACTCCGTTCCATTACGGATTGCAAGGAACGCAAGCGAATCGTAACAGCGCCTAAGTTTGTGCCTTCATCAATTTTAAGCAATGTGTGAATCTTATGCTTTGCAGATAAGATATCCTTTACTTGGTCTGCCACAATGGAATCAAGACCACAACCGAAAGAGTTCAACTCAACAATTTGGAAGCCTTCCGTACGACTTACAAATTCTGCTGCATGATATAGACGACTATGGTATGACCATTGGTCTACAACGCGAAGATGTTTAATATCCTTACCTAATGGTGCTACACCATCTTCGGTAAGAACCGCCATACCAAGAGAGGTAATAAGTTCAGGAATACCATGATTAATACCAGAGTCTAAGTGATATGGACGACCAGCCAATACGATGGTAGGCACTTGTTCTGCTACGAGACGAGATACAGTTTTCTTTGTCATCTCGCGATAGTCAGCCTTACATTTTTCTTGTTCAGCCCAAGCGGTCTCAACGGCATTAGAAATTTCAGATTTAGAGAATGGCAAGTCTTTAAGGCTTTCACCAAAGCAGGCACCAAAGATTTCTTATCTGCTAATGGTAAGAATGGTGCATAAAACGGTGTTTTTCCCATCACATCTTGCATATTATTGCGAATCAATTCTGGATAGGAAATAACCATAGGGCAATGATAATTATTGTCGCGGCTAAATTCCTTTGGACCATGTTGAATACATGGGTACCAGATTAAATCAACTTGGGCTTGGGAAAGATCACGAATATGACCATGAACAGCCTTAGCAGGATAACATGCTGTATCGGAAGGAATCGTATCAATGGCTTTATTATATTGATCCTTCGTCGTATAATCTGACAATACCACTTCGCAGCCCAATTGATTGAAGAATGTAAACCAGAATGGAAAATCTTCGTACATATTGAGGACGCGAGGAATACCAATACGCAATTTACCTTCAAACTCAGGAAATATTTTTCTTGAGAAGTAATCAAAATAACGGCGTAATTTTACGTCTACCATATTGGGAACAGGCTTATGTTTCTCTTGAATCATATCACCGGCACCTCGGTCGCAACGATTACCCGTTACATAGGTACGGCCATCAGAGAATGCATTGATGGTAAGCATACAATTATTAGAGCACAATCCGCAATTACGCATGGATGTAGATACTTGCAAGGATTTCAAGCCGTCACTATCAAGCAATGTACTATGTTGATTTTGTAACTCTTCTGCCGCTTCAGAAGCGAGCAATGCCATACCATACGCACCCATCAAGCCGGATACATCAGGGCGAATTACTTCGACGCCCATCAATTTTTCAAAGGCACGAAGCACCGCTTCATTATAGAATGTACCGCCTTGTACGACGATGTGGTCACCTAATTCCTTAGGGTCTTTTACCTTAAGTACCTTGTACAATGCATTTTTAATAACAGAGTACGCAAGGCCAGCGGCAATATCCGGTACAGTAGCACCTTCTTTTTGCGCTTGTTTTACCTTGGAGTTCATAAATACGGTACAACGAGAACCCAAGTCGATTGGCATAGGTGCCAACAAACCTTCCTTAGCAAATTGCTCAATCGGCAAACGCAAGGATGTAGCAAATGTATCGATGAAAGAACCACAACCAGAGGAGCAGGCTTCATTCAATACGATGTCTTCGATATAGCCATCGCGTACCTTTGTGCACTTCATATCTTGACCGCCAATATCCAAGATAAAGGATACGTCAGGGCAGAAGAATTGAGCAGCGCGATAATGGGCAATTGTTTCTACTTCCCCAATATCGATACCAAGCGCGCGTTTCAAAAACGCTTCGCCATAACCGGTTACACCGGAATGAGCGATGTAAGCCCCTTTTGGCAATAAGCTATAGATTTTCTCAATGAGTTCTTGGGATTTTTCTAATGGTTTACCATGATTTGGGCCATAGTGAGAGAAGATGATTTCATTCTTGCTATTGATCAACACGACTTTCAACGTCGTGGAGCCCGCATCAATACCGAGGTAGCATGGACCTTCAGCATCTTTAATATCACCTTTCGGTGTTACCGCCTTAGCATGACGTGCACGGAATTCTTCTAATTCCGCTTCATTTCTAAATAGCGGATCAACACGATCGGTTGCTTCCATTGGTACACCAATAAGCGCACCGATTTCCTTCGTCAATTCACCTACTGTAATATCACGGCATTCATCATTCATGAGAGCTGCGCCTAGGGCAATAAACAACTCACCATTTTCAGGGATGATACGATGTGCTTCATCGAGTTCTAAGGTGTCACAGAAGCATTGACGTAATTCGGATAAGAATGTTAATGGACCACCAAGGAAGGCTACATTCCCTTCGATTTTATGACCACATGCAAGGCCTGCAATCGTTTGGTTAACGATAGCTTGGAATACGGACTTTGCAATATTTTCATGAGATGCGCCTTGGTTTAGCAATGCTTGAACGTCTGTTTTCGCAAATACGCCACAACGAGCGGCAATTGGATAAATAGTATCCGCATTCATCGCCAATTGATTAAGGCCGGATGCATCAGTTTGCAATAATGTTGCCATTTGATCTATGAAAGCACCTGTACCACCGGCACAAGAACCATTCATGCGATGTTCTGCAGTACGACCTAGGTACGTAACCTTAGCATCTTCACCACCAAGTTCGATAATAACATCAGTTTGTGGGTACAATGCTTTTATCGCCTTTGTTTCGGCAATTACTTCCTGTACAAAAGGTATACGCACCTTATCAGCCATCGCCATACCGCCAGAACCTGTAATTGCTACATGTACTTTTGCATCTTCATAGCCCACTTGAGCCTCTTGTAGCAATGTATGAACAGTATCCAGAAATATTGGCGTAATGTCGGATATATTTTTTATACAAATAATTATCTTGTTCGTCCAACAAAACGACCTTGACCGTTGTAGAGCCAACATCGATCCCCATACGTAAGGATTTTTGCATATATACCTCTCTTGAAAAAAATGAAGAATTAGTACGCTCGCACCATTTTTCTTCATACATTTAAGTAAAAGTTAAATAATAAAGCTTTTAACTACACATCTAAAAAATTAAATATTAAATATATTATACAACAAACAGAGATTAATTCTAGGTTTTGCCATATTCCAATGTGGTATATGGAACATGACTATTCCTAATAAAATATATTTAGAACTCTATATGTCGTGTATTTTTTTTATTATACCACTTTCCCACGTGAAAAAAAGTATTTGTGCGTAAAGATACATTAACTGCGTAAAACTTACAAAAAAAGAGACCTTAATAACTATTAAAGCCTCTTTTTAAAGTATCCATTAATACTAGTCTTATATTGTGTTTTATAAAACATTTCTATATAACTTAATTAAATCATTTCGATTAGCTGGATATGGATTAAATCGATAACACATATCCTCTAATGCTCTATCGGCCATTAGATTTAATTTTCCCTCAGCTGTGGCCTTATCTATGCCGAAATCAGTAAGTGTCATTGGACACTCTAAAGTGCGTTGCAATTTAATAATCGCTTCTAACAAAGCACCTAATTTCTTTTCTTCTGAAGATTCATACGGTGCAAAGCCCAATTTAGCAGATAAATGTGCATACTTTTTCGCTACTTCAAGGTTATGGGAGCAGTTAAAAGCAATTACATAAGGTAAAAGCATGCTATTAGCAAGACCATGAGGCACATGGAACTGTCCTCCCAACTGATGAGCCATAGCATGAACAATACCTACGCCGGCCTTGTTAAAAGAAAGTCCTGCAAGGCATGATGCTTCGTGCATAGACATGCGGTCTTGATCTGTAGCTGTTGTTTTATGACATTTTGGTAAGTATTCAAATACAAGTTCAATTGCCTGTTGAGCTAAAGCATCGGTAAAGTTATTTGCTGCCGTTGCCACATAGGCTTCAAGTGCATGAACTAATACATCCATGCCACTATAAGCAGTAACACCTGGTGGAGATGTTTTTACAAATAATGGCGTTAATAATGCTTCATCAGGTAGTACTGCATCGTCCACAAGAGGATATTTTATCTTAGTTTCGCTGTCCGTAAGAACCGCAAAAGATGTAACCTCTGAGCCAGTCCCACTAGTGGTAGGAATAGCAATGAAAGATTTAATATTCATATGCTTTAACTTACGTCCAAAATAGGCTATACCTTTACTCATATCAATACAAGAGCCCCCACCTATGGCGATAATTATAGAAGGTTTAATACCTTGCATATATTCAATCCCCTTAGCGACATGCGAGATTGGAGGATCTGGTACAACATCAGTATAAATGCTGACCTCATTTTTATTATCCATTAACCCCATTACATAAGTAAGGCTTGGAGAATCTTTTAAAAATGGATCACATATGATTAGGATGGATTCATTATTAAATTCTGTAAGACGATTCAACGAATCTGATCCTGCGTAAATTTGAGTTGGAAAAGTCCATTTATCCACATGCTCACCACCTATCGAATATTAAATCCTGTCGTTAAGCAACATCTACGACGTCGTGCAAAGCATCGAGCAGATGTAGTCGATTCCCCAGTAGGTGTAGCGATTGTAAAGGTTGTCGTACCTTCACCACTAAATCCAAGGCCCGCATAGGATGGACCATTTTTAACAAAAATAGATGTTTTCATTTTACGCGCCATTCGATTAAGGCGTTCCATATTTAAGGAATGCATTGTTGCCGTATGATGTAAGCCTGCTTCTAACATCAAGCATACTTCGAGGCCTTCATCAAAGCTGTCTACTGTCACAACAGGGAGAATAGGCATCAACATTTCAATAACTGCAAATGGATGGTCTTTAGGAGTACGTATAATAATCAATCGTGGATCACCATTATATGGGATATGTGCCGCATCAAGTATAACGCTAGCATTCTTACCAACAAACTTTATTTGGTGTCCCATTCGGTAATACAGTTAAGTCTACCAAACGTTGAATATCTTGTTGATTTTCAACGAGTACACAGCCTACTCTCACCATTTCTTGAACCAACTGTGGCTCAATTTGACGCATTGCAACGACACTCTTTTCGGCAATACATAAAATATTATTATCAAGGCTAGCACCGAGAACAATATCTTGAGCTGCCTTTTTTATATCTGCGGTTTCATCTACAAAAGCTGGTGGATTACCAGCACCTGCACCAATCACCTTTTTGCCACTTTGTAGTGCTTGTTTTACTACACCAGGGCCACCAGTAACAACCAATAAGCTTACATCTGGATGTACCATCATCTCTTGAGCAGACTCAATAGATGGTTCACTAAGTGTAACGATAAGGTTTTCAATACCAATCGATTTAGAAATTATTTGATTAAGTTCACTAACTAACAATCGACTGAGATGCTTAGCACCAGGATGCACACTAAAAAATACTGCATTCCCTGCTGCTAGCATACCAATTGTATTACATATTAAAGTTTCTGCAGGATTAGTACTTGGGGTAATAGCACCAATAACACCATAAGCAGATAATTCATACAATGTCATACCATTATCACCAGTTTCACACTCTGTAACAAGATCTTCTACTCCAGGTGTTTTATCTAGAGTAAGATTCAATTTCAGTACTTTATCCGCAACACGACCCATACCTGTTTCTTCAACAGTTTTTAAAGCCAACTCTTGTACTCGTGGACGCATAGCAGCACGAATATCTGCTATTACCTTCTCACGAGTTGCCAAAGTGCAATCTTCAAAGCGTTCTTGTGCTACTTTTGCTGCTTGAATTGCTTCATCAACTGTATCAAATACACCTGGTTCAACTTGCCCTCTAGATGCTTGTTTGATATGTTGTGATGAAGCTGTTTCTTGCTTTTTCCCCTCTAATACATCTATAACCATGGAGCGAATCATTTCTTTCAACTGTATATTATTTTCCATCATGAACCTCCATATAGGTTGCATGGCTGATGCAATGACCATCTCAACTTACGGTGTACACAATCAGAGATACATTCATGATGTGACACAATAACTAGGTTTAACTCTGGCACCAGCTATTTCCTATACAATTATTTTTCAAAACTATCAATAATACCCACAATAGCACAATCTACTGCGGTGCCTTTATCATCTTCGAAAATATGCCGTGCCGATGAGCCTCGAGTTAGAAGCACATATTCACCTTCACCAGCACATACTGTATCGACGGCGATTTCTATGCGCCCCGTCAACTCTTGTTCTCCATCGAGAATATCTACCATCATCAGTTTCATTCCCTTTAGAGATTCATGCTTTTGAGTAGATACGATACTACCCACTACTTTACCGACTTGCATACTTCTCGTTCCCTTCAATTATTGTGATACCTAAGCGCTCAATTTCATCACGAGCAGCCATGGTGAACCGTTGTCCCCTATATATGACGATAATAGAATGACTTTCACAAGATTTTACAAAAGAGGCCGTAATCCATGCTTGATGACTGGCACATATAGGGCGGCCAACTTTATCTAAAAATCTGATAGGCCAATCTAGAATGACTGATGGATTCATCAACGAGGTTACAGGAACTGCTAGGCGTATTGTCACCTCACAGTCATACGCTAATGCACGGTGCAGGCAAACTACCCAAGGCACCAATGTATCGCTTATTAACTCTCGTATATGACCATAATCTATACCAGTAAAAGAAATGAGTTGATTCTGCAACAATATATGTTCATCATAGCTATTACACTCTGTGACCATAAACGTAGCAGTGGATGTCATGCGCTTTTCTAGGCGTTCTAGCACCAGTTTAACTAATGCATCCATATTAATGCTCACTTCCCATGGCAATTCCTAAGGGCGTTACAAACTCTGGATATAATGGCTTATCTACGGGTAATCCTATATATTGACTGAAAGTTTTTGTAAACTCCTCAAAATTAGAAGCACCACCTACAACAACAATGGGAGTCCCCTTTTCATAGCCACCCTCTTGTAACGCACGCTTAGAAATAGCTGCCATTTTTTCTACAACAGGCCGTATAGTTGCATATACATCGCGTTTATTAGCTTCATTGCGCTTATAGGCCTCCGCTTCCGGGATTGAAATCCCATAGGCCCCACTAATAACAAGATTCATATGGGTACCTCCTGTAGGCTCATCTACGGTATATACAACTCGGCCATCTTTTAAAATGCTTATGCCCGTAGTACCACCACCGACGTCGATAACAGCGCCATCGGTAATGCCTAGCACATTAGCAGCAGCGGTAGGTTCGTCTAGAATGCAAGTTACTTCAAAACCGGCACTTTCAAGAACATGACCTACTACATCTTTATTCTTGCCTATCGTTCCAGGTGGAACAGCTGCTGCGGCATATACAAGTTCTGTTCCTAAGGCTGCTTCTGCCTTAGCCTTTAACGCTCGAGTAATCGTAACAGCTCCCACATAGTCAACTACAAGGCCGTCTCGAATGGACTCATTATATTCAAAGGCACCATATATAGGTTTACCTTTATCGTTTACTACGGATAGGACAATAGATGATGTACCAAGGTCAATGCCTACGCGCAAATTCTTTTGATTATGAAAGCTCACTTTTTTAGACTCTACAAGATCAGAGAACTCTTGCAAGGTATTATTTGCCTTTTTCAAACCTTTCATCATATCACCTACTTTACTGTACAATTCTCGCCATCACTGTACCTTGTACATTGGCAGCATTTGCCTCATCTGTATCAATATGGAGTTCTAGGACAAAACCGGGCACGGCCCGAACGATAACATCACCAAATACAGTGGTGCGTTCTGGCGTTTGAAGCTCAACATTAACGTTATCGCCATCGTTTACATTAAGCCGTTTTGCATCATCAGGCGACATATGAATATGTCGTTTTGCAGCGATACAAATAGGTTTCGTGATTTCACCATTTTCAGTACATAGAGTAATCTCTACGGCTGATTCTAAATGACCAGATAACACTATAGGAGGTTTTATACCTAATGTACGAGCATCTGTCAAAGAAACCTCCACTTGTGACTGTTTTCTAAGCGGACCTAATACGCGGACATTTTGAATAACCCCTTTAGGCCCCACTAAAGTAACTGTTTGTTCTGATGCAAACTCTCCAGTTTGTTTTAAGTCACTTTCTTAGTAATAGCCTGATTAGGAAATAATATATCCCAGTCCTCCTGACATAGATGAACATGTCTATTGCTTACACCTACGGGAATGGATGATTCGAACATGGCTTCGATCACTTCTCGTACGATAGCACGAATCTTTTCCCGATCCATAAACTATTATCCTTTCTTAGGTAAGATTAATTCTACGTCACTATGAGGACGTGGAATTACATGAGTAGATACTACTTCGCCTACTTTTTGTGCTGCTGCACAACCTGCATCAACAGCCGCTTTTACAGCACCTACATCACCGCGGACCATGACAGTTACAAGACCGGAACCAATTTTTTCGGTACCTTCTAATGTAACATTAGCTGCTTTTTACCATTGCGTCAGCCGCTTCAATTGCGCCTACTAAACCTTTTTGTTTCTACCATGCCTAATGCGTTATTCATGATAATCTCCTTTATTTTTTACTACTTTATTTCTTTTTAGTTTTTTTCTTTGGTGTTGTTTTTTTAGTCTCTGTTGACTTAGAACTTTTCGGTTCTACAATTGTAGATACAATTTCGTCTAACACCTCAACAACCTTTTCATCTAATACAGGTTTCTCTTCCACAGAAGTAATAACGTCTGTTTTTACTGATTCATTATCCACAGAATTCTCAGCTAATTTTGTATCATCAGATACATTATCTAACTTATCTGTAAAGTCATCATTAAAGGATTCCACCAAACCTTCTGCAGGTCTTGGAATTACTTTATGAGCTACATAAAGATTCATATCTTTTGTAATAGCTACACCAGTCTGAACAGCTGCCTCAACAGCTCCCACATCACCAACAACCTTTACGGTCATCCAACCAAGACCTCTTGCCTTTTCTATGCCTATAAGCCGTACATTTGCAGCTTTAACCATTGCATCTGATGCGGTGATAGCCCCCAGTAAGCCTGCTACTTCTAGTAACCCTAGTGAATCTTTCACCATAACACCTCCCATTAACTAACTTTCTAGATGATTCGCTTTTAAGATTCATATTATGAAAATATCATTCATTACAACGTGGCAATTATATTAAACCAATATAAAAAGATTGAATATCTAGATTATATAGGAACAACCTGTGTTCTTAGGTACTTTACCCATAGTTTCAAGCAATGATAGGCCTACATCACGCGCTGCTTTTACAGCCTGTTTAACAGCCCCTGAATCACCACTGATTTGTAAAATAACTTCATTACTCATAGCTGAGCTAGATGGTGAACGATAGCCTACCACATCTACATTAGCTGACTTAACTGCTGTATCCGCCATAACTACACCGATAGCTGCTGGCGCACCAACGATTAATCCAAAAGCTTTACCCTCTGGTGTACCAAAGGCAGTAACTAATGCTTCTCCTGCACGAGCTGTATATTGAATTTCTACATGACCAGCTTCATTCATATATACTTCACCAAAAGGTGCGTTCTAATTCACGTAATGCGACCTCTACAGAACGCCTTACATCAGATACATCATCGCCACCAAATATGATAAGGGAACCAGCTCCGGCACCGCCTTTCATATCACGAGCGAACTCAATACTAACAATCTCTGTATTCGTTGCTTTTACAGCTTCATCAGCAGCCATAATTTGTGGTCCTGCACCTGTTCGTGAACCCAAGATACCTATGGATCGATATGACTTAGTGAGCTTCATAGCTTCCAATACTTGACTATCTACATTGGCAATTACGAGACCAATTGTATCGCCAGTTGTAGTGCTACCTACGTGTTCAGTAATCATAGAAGTTTGTAGTTGTGAGACGGTAGGTAATTTTATAGTCGCTGAGTCACATGCACCAGGCACGTTATTTGCTGTATTAGCTGTAGTATCACCCAAGTCAGCATCATCGATACGCATCAACACGCGTTTTAAAAATCTCATCTACCATACTTTTTAGTATCGGCCATAATTATTCACCCTTTGTTGGTAAAAATACCTTCTACATCTTTATGTGGTCTTGGAATTACATGAGTAGAGATAACAATGCCTACGCGTTCTGCAGCAGCTGCACTGCGTCTACAGCAGCTTTTACAGCACCTACATCACCACGAACCATAACAGTAACGAGACCAGAACCAATTTTTTTCATTGCCTACTAATTCTACATTAGCTGCTTTTAAGCATTGCATCAGCTGCTTCAATTGCGCCTACTAGGCCCTTAGTTTCCACCATACCTAATGCTTCTTGTGTCATTTGTTTTCTCTCCTTTTACAAAACATAAAACAAAGGTTACAAATTTTATTTTTCTAATAATTCCACCATAGTACCTATATTCATAAAGGCAAAGTGTGCTGTTTTAAGTAGTTGTACCATTAGTACAGCACCAGTCCCTTCACCTAATGCCATTTGTCCGTGAATTGGAACTTCATCAAGACGAATATTTGCGTAGGCTAATGCTGCGGCCATTCCTACCTCACGAGAATAATGAGATGGAATGCCGTATAATGGAGCCTCTCCATTCATTTGAGTAGCACAAGCCATAGCAACTGCTGTAATATATCCATCAATAACAAATGGGATATGTAAGTCCGTACAAGCTACCATAGCACCTGTAATAGCGGCTATATCAAAGCCACCTACGCGACTAATTACTTCTTTTGGACTATTTAAGTGCCCCTTATGATGAGATAGTGCAGTCCGTACAAACTCACGTTTTTGATTCATGTACGCTTCGTCCTCAGGACCAGATCCAGGACCTACGGTTATACATGGGTCTAGCTTTGTAAGACCACTTAAGACAGCTGCTGACGTAGTCGTGTTACCAACACCCATTTCTCCAAAGGAAAATAGATTAATTCCCGATTCTGCATAGTAGACAACGCGGTTATATCCCGCTTGGTACGCTAAATCAAATTCTTCAGCGCTCATAGCAGCACCATCTAATATATTCTTTGTGCCTTGAGCAACCTTTCGATTGACCCCAATACCTCGGGAGCAAGCAATGCCTACATCTACCACTTCGTAAGGAATATGGTTAAAGATACAGTAATTAGCAACTGTGCTTTTACCATCAATCATATTCTGAGATTGTTTACGAGTAATCTCATAGTTATAACCGATTAAACCATCTACAGAAATACCATTATCTGCAGAAAAGATAATATGCTGAGCATGAATTTCAGGTTTCATATCCTGCCAAGCAAGACACATTTTTTTGAAATATCGTTCCCATAGACCCAAGCTTTTTGGAATGATCGCCTTATTTAAAATAAATTGATTAACTTGTTCTTCAAAACCTTTGTCCATGGAAAAACCTTCTTTCAACTAACCGTATATGTAGTTACATAATTGTTTTAACGACTCTTCGTCGTGAACTGATATTTCAAAAATCTTAGTAGCTCCCGCTAGTTTGAGATTGCGTCGAGGCGCCTCTATATCTTTACCCGTATCCACCTTTGATACAACACCTATAACCTCGCGGTTTAAGGAGTTCCCAAAGCTTGGTGGGAATATGGTTGTTTCATCACCTGCAGGAATCATGAAAATCACTAAATCCGCATCATAGGCGTGCAAGATAATGCCTCGATAATAATTAGGATTTTCCATGTATTCTCCAGGGGTATCAATGAAGTTTCCCACGCGCGTTATCGCTTGTGTCTTATGATACGTGGCCGAGCCATGTGTAATCGTATCTGCTAATGTAGTCTTTCCACAACCGCTACGTCCTACTAGAAGGATACGCTTTTCTTTCTTTTCAGTGCTCATAGTTATCCTTTCATTAGGATCTTGTTAAATCTGTTGGGAAAAATCCTAATATGCGTTGCAATCCTTCAATTACACTACGCAATGCAGATTCAACAGCAGATACATCACCAGTTATAAGAAGTGCCCCCGAAAATCTATCGATGAAACCAATTTCGATATCACCAGATTTACTCGCAATATCGGCTGCAATAATGGTCCCTTCGCCAGGTGTTATGGTAAGAATTCCAATGGCATTGCGCCCTTTTTCCTCTAGCCCCATTTTTCTAAATAAATCAGGCTTAGGATTGGCAATAACATGTGCTATCGTAACCTGCTTTCCGGGTACAAATTCTTGTATGATGCGCTGTTTTGCATCAATTACCTCTTGAAAGGCCATATAATTTCCTCCTAATTCAATATGTATTCTTTAAACTATATCGACACACCATAGTTCGTCCTTGTTTTATATACTCTAGCTATAATTAAGGCGCCACTAATTGGAAGAATAATACTGCCAAACCTGCCCCAATCAACGGACCAATAAATGGCACCCATGCATATTGCCAGTTCGCAGTTCCTTTATTAGGAATCGGTAGTAAGAAATATGCTAAGCGTGGACCAAAATCGCGCGCTGGATTTAAGGCATATCCTGTTGTTGCACCAAAGGACATACCAACAGATGCTACCAAGATACCGATGACCATAGGTGCTAAACCATCAGCCATTTTACCTAAACAGAGAATAGCTAACATAAACATAAACGTTGCTATAATTTCAGATATCAAATTGAAAGGTTTATTATCAATAGCTGGACCTGTTGCAAAAATTCCTACACAGTTACCTTCGTCAGGACCGGTTACTTTAAAGTGTGGATAATAGAATAGTGCAGCAATGGCAGCACCTGTAAAACCACCAGCAATTTGAGCAATAGACATTGGAACCACTTGATCCCAAGGAAATATACCCGCCACAGCAAGGGCAAAGGTAACAGCTGGGTTCAAATGGCCGGGACCACCAAGTGTAATCCCAACATACACACCAAAGGCTACGGCAAAAGCCCATCCAAAAATAATATTTAACCAGTTAGTACCAAAAGCACTTACTATTGTTTTCTTTAACAGAATTGATGCATTTGTACCATTACCAAATGCAATTAAAACGGCTGTACCAACAAATTCACTAATATACATTTGTGTTACGTCCATTGTTTTCACCTCATTAAATTAACAAAGATTGTAATGCGTGAGATGCAATGTCCATATCCTGTGCCACGGTACCACCGCTAATGCCAAGTCCTCCGACAATCTTTCCATTCATGATGATTGGATATCCTCCACCAAAGGTGCAGATTTTACGGTTTACCATGGATTCTATATTAAATAGGTCACCATCAGGCTGTGCGCTTGGATGTATTTCATGAGTTGCTGATTTAAGCGCCACTGCGGTATACGCTTTTGCCTGTGCGATGTCGTTACTAATGAGCAATGCATCTGACATACGTTGGAAATACATTAATATACCATTTGCATCTACTATAGATACAACGATAGGTACGTCTATGGACTGAGCGTAGTCCATTGCCGTTTGTGAAAGCTTCGTCATAATATGCTCTAACTCTGTTCCAGTTGTCATATCATAAACGCCATTTTCAGTAGTATGCTCTATATTACCTACGCATTGATTGGTTTCTATCAGTATTTCCGCAGGACTAGTTGCTACACGTTCTGAAACGCGTTCTACAATTGTTTCTACAAATTGTACATAGTCTTCCATGCGAGCCATGATATACAGAGCATCAGATAGTCGATTAATAAATTTACGAACCTCATCGCGAATTGGTTCTACAGAGCCTAAGCTAATAAGCAACCGTTCACCGCGACGACAGATTGTGCGCGCCACATGTAGCTCTGCAGCAGATAGATAATTTCCGCTTAATATAAAGCTATGTTGCTGCGGCAATCTCTTTGTATAGTCATCAATCATGTGTTCCAATTCGCTTATATCTTGTTGTGAAATCAAATTGCTGCTTTCACTAAGATTTTCTACATGAGGCGTTGCTACCTCCGCACATAAGCGGAAGAGCTGATGTTGTAATGTGTGAAGCACATGCTTATTGTCTGGTGAGACGACCAATTTCTCACATACACTAACCTGTGCATTTAATTCATCAAAGGTTCCATATGTGTCCACACGAAGTGAATTTTTAGGTACCCGTGTCCCATCAAATAAAGCTGTTGTACCTGCATCACCAGTTTTTGTATAAATAGCCATATGCACCACCTCTCAAGTTAGTTATATTTAAAAGGCCACTTCCAATCGTTCATCAGAAACGAAAGGATTTCCTTTTACAAGACGAGCTGCATTGACACCTAATGTACGTAAGCTATCTGGATATTGACTATAACCACTAAGTCGGTAGATAAATTGATGCGCTGGTATATTTTTATAGGTCAATACAATAGCCTGTTCATCAACGCCTATACCTACAGATAAAGCTGAATTACGAGATGCTAGATCAGCCAATACCATATGAGTACCACTATGAGACTCAATGACAACAGGTAGACCTTCCTCTTCAATACCATATAGAACGGGTTTTAGTACATCCTCACTGATATGCTGTGTGGCATACAACAATATGGTTGGCTTACTGACGATACTTTGGTCCATCATAGTCCTCCCTTCTGTGCATAGGATAATACCAATCCTGTTGCTACCGCATTTCGTGCCCCTTCAACGCCTCGAATATTACCTCGACCTGCTACTAATGCATATTGTGAAAGTGCATCGGTTACGAGTTGAGGAATTTCAAAGTCTAATGCAGAACCACCAACGATAACGACAAATGGTATATCTCGCACATTATGAGTAGGACTAACAGATGCCAAGGCACGGAGAGAATTTGTTACAAATACCCGCTTCTTTGCCGTTTGACGGACGCGCTTAATCGTTTCTAGCGGAATATCTCGCTCTACTGGAACGAGCCCATCAGGCGTGACGATAACAACACGACCAAACAATGCTGCAGAAAGTGGTTCATTAAAGAACTGCACCGTTCCATCTTCGTGACGAATATGATATACACTAAGCACTTGAGCCAATGGATCTCGTTTGATGGCTTCTGCAATATGCATGTCCTCTAAACCAAGTTCGGAGTTGATTAACATGGTTACCATATTTCCTGCCCCTGCAAGATGAATGGCCTTAATTTTTCCTTCTTGATTGATGATAGATGCATCAGTAGAACCCGCTCCTAAATCGAGTATAGCCATTGGTTTGGCTGTCCCTGGTGTAGTCAAAGCGCCTAAAATAGCTGATTCAGCCTCTTCACCGCCGATTTCAACAGGTACGCCTAACTCTTTTTCTACCTGCTTTGCGATAATTTCCATTTGTAAATGATCTGACTTAACCATAGAGGCAATGCCTACAGCCTGTTCCATAGAGAACTCACCTGCAAGCCCACCTTTCACATTAATAGGAACAGCCACATCTACAGCTAGTAAATCTTGAATATATACGTCTTTTGGTGATTTATTTGTCAATTGCGCCATTGTAAGGCGAACCTTTTCAAGCATGCCACCTACATTCGTCCCTGGTTCACCACTGATATCCTCAATTGGATGGACAGATTCAAGGGTTTCCATGATTCTTTCCGCCCCTGCAGATATATCAACGGATACAGTTCTGTCATTTCCCATAACAATGATGGAACCTGCCGGTATTACCCGTTCTTTAACGTCCCCTGCCGGTGTTTTAATGACTACAGCAGAACGGTTCCCGATGAGGGCTCTAGCAATGGGTACAATATTCTTTGTTTCCTCTGGTGAAAGTTCAAATACAGTGGCAATCCCATAAGGATTTGATAATTGTGATACCACTTGTCCCGGTTCTACAACTTCTACAGCAGAAAGCATACCCCATTGGGAATTTTATCGATATATGCAACCTCATCTACGATAGGAATTTTATTATCCAATCGATTGTTGACGAGCACCCCATCATCGGCTTGAAGGATAGCAGCTCGAATATCATACCCTCGTTGACAGTATGCATTGATAAGCTTTGCTATAACCTCAAAATCAATAATCTTTGGAGCTACCACGATGTATGGCTGACCTTGCGGCTTGTCGATAAGTTGTTCAATAGGAACCGTATAGCCTACCCCAAGGCCTAAACCACCTGGTGTTTTTAGGATTGTGACCAATCATAGTCGATTCTGTAATAATCGTTTCAGTAATCGTTTCCATAGCCACATCACCAATAACTGGTGTAGCCTCATTAATGCGAACTAAGTCAATATCTCGCAGTGTAAGATTAGCAGACTTGATTAGCGACTTGAGAGCATCCATGAGACCCATGATATTTTCTCGTGTTCCCTTTAATACCAGTCGTACTAGCAATAGCAGAGGATAAGAACTTTACATCTCCCATTGTTATGAATTTCGGCCAAGGCCGCTTCTGTTGTAGAGTTTCCGATATCGATGCCAACAATTCGTTTCATAATGACATCTCCTATAGATTAATTATCACCTTTTCAGTTTTTTTACGTCGTTCATAATTCTCTGCAGCTCTCGCACAAAATTTGCACAAATTGGAGCCCCTAGACCATCGAGTTCGCTAGCAATATCTAACAATTCTTGTTTAGAAGAACGATATGGGCGAAGTGCATTATACATTTCAAGTAAGCGTTTATCGCTAACTTTTGTCATTTCTGCGGCGCGGGAGAAGTTCAGTTCAATTTGATCCCGTCCCCCAGCCTTAGCAATTTGACCTTGAGCTTTCAAAATGGATGGAGAAATTTTCAAATCATCCATTGTGATGTGACCTGCCATTACGTTATCCATCGTAATATGGCTCAAGTCACGACCTTGACCAAGATCAATCCATTCTGGATGTTTTTTAGCAATCGGATAATCTTCTACTGTAGCAACTCTATCTACAGTAGCTGTCGTATATGGGACTGTAGAATGAGTGACATTACTTTTCGCCCCTTCTAATTCGGAAACAATTTGACGAATTAAGGTTTCTAATTCATTAGCCATAGTAAACCTCCTTATACAGTGACACGAACTTCATCAGCTGGCTTACCTTTTACTACATGCTTAGTTTCTTTGATATGAAGCAATGCAGATAATGCTTGGTATTTTGGTCTAGCCATTTGATCATTCAAGGTTGGTACTGGTGTTGGGGATTCACCCTTAGCATATTTAGCAGCATTTTTACCGATAGCACGGTATGTTTCAGCTGTTAATAGCGGTGCTTGAGGGAATAATTCCAAGTTAGAAAGTGGTTGCAAATCCCGTTGGTGAATCAAAGTTGTACCTTTAGATTGAATACCGATACAAACACCAGATCCAGAAATAGAGTCACCTTCAACGGCTACAGCCGCCACATCAGATGATCGATATACGCGAATAACACGAGCTTTCAATCCTTCTTCTTCAATACCGGCTATCAATTGACGAATCACCTCTTGATGCGGTACACCAACGATAGTTTGTCGTTGACTACGGCCAAAGGCAGGACCAATAGCAATCACTACTTCATCTGCGCTTGTACCAGGTTGTGCAGGGGCACCAGTTTGTAGCCAGCTATCGTCACCAGTTGGGTCTTCATGTCTAGGTGCTGCACTTGGTGCTGTACTTTCACCAACATTAGCCTTGAATTGTGGTGCCTCATGAACACCACCCATTTCTTGTAAAACGTCTAGGATAATAGAACGTAATACATCTCTGTTAATTTCAGCCATCATGACACCTCCTTATATATCCCGTGGATCAATGGCGTTTGGAATATCTTTAATACGTTCCCAATCTTCACCTTCCACACGATACCCTGTGCCAACACCTTGATAGTCATTTCTATTGTTAATCGCGGAGATAACATTGAAATCACGGTCAAAGATGGCCGATGTTTGTAAGTAATCGCCGGAGATTTTTTGTTTTAATAAGTTCAAAATACTTTGTGCTACATCTTGATGACCTTCTTTAGCTAAGCCTTTTACGAAGTCAACACCTGTAACACCGCGATTCAACAAGTCTTGAGCCGCTTAATATCTGCAACCTTGTCCCGAGGAGGCATATCTTTAGAACCATTCGCATAGGTAGCAGCCTCTACCTCTTGATCTGTAATTGGAGGTAAGCCTAAGGCTTTGAACAAAGCTTGTAATGCACGCGCCGCTTTATTACGTACTGCTACGACTTCTTCTTCGCGAGCAGGAATAAGACCGCCATTTACCTTGAGGTCACGTTGAATAACTGTCCAGTCATCATAGTCCTCTGCATCCCAGTTGGAACCAGCGAACATGTTGTCATAGTTTGGTGTAGAACTATAACCGGAACAAATAAAGTCAGTACCAGGTGCAAATTGCATCAATGTACGTGCTGTTCTACGCAAGTCGGAGTGACTGAATGTTTGGTCATTACTAGATGCACATTCAAGGTCGAGCATAGCTGCTACAAGGTTTTTCTGCTAATACAGCACGGATACCAGAAGGTACGGCTGCTGGAATACCGATACAGCTTACAGAACCATTTTTGGATACCTTTGTACGCCAGCGCCTTTTTGTGATGTATAGGCAACGGATTTCAAGGTACAACATGGACTTTACCTTCTGCTTGGCCCATTTGTACTTCAGAACCTGTACCAGAAGTAAAGCGCATTTTAAGGCCCTCGAGATGCATAAGCAGATGCGAGGAAGCCTTTTAGACCAAGGTGTATCATCACCATCGGTAAATACATCTTCTGTACCATATACAGAAATAGTTTCTGCATAAGCTGTGAAAGCCACGCATACCAAGTTCCAATTCTGTTGCTTCTTCCAAGGAGCATTGAGTCAATACGCCTGGTCGACCACATTGAGAACCTACAAGTAAGCTGATCGCATTAGTGGTGCATAACGAGCAACCGCAACTGTTGTTTCTTCTTCTGCGAACCCACGAAGTGCACCTTCTGCAGCATCCGCTGCGATTTGTACTGGGTTGTCGTTTACGTTCGTTACATGGGCTTGGTTAGCCATTGTACGACGAGCACGCATTTTTTTGCATACATTGCATCATTTCAACAACGTTCATGCAAGAAACTACTTCCAACATTTTTGCTGGAGTAATAGATTTACAAATCTTAACAATTTCTTCGCGAGGTACTGAAGGGGTAAGCATCATATTAGCAATCTCTTTTGAGTCTTTTGCCATCGCTTGTTGAGCACCATCGAGAACGATACCGTAGTTCGCAATAAATGTATCGATAAGATCAAAATCTTCACGGCGTTTACCATCGAGTTCAACGATGCGGCCGCCTTCGATTTTGAGGCTAGGCTTTGGATCTTGAGGAGATTCCATAGCTATAAAACCTTCCTCTACCCATTCCTTTACATAACCATCCTGATTAACAGGACGTTGACTTAAAGACTTCGAAACGTTTTGATTTCATAGGGCATACCATCCTTTCAGATTAGATATAGGAAGGGGCTCCGTTTCACTGGTTCGTCACCCATAGTACCGAGCAATTGTTTACCTACTTCACGAGCAGAAATAACCGCTTGTCGTACAGCCCCAGAATCGCCAGAAATCTGTAAAATAACTTCATTAGAATTACTTGTACCCTGCAGAAGGTGATGCATAACCAATTACATCAACGTTTCGCAGATTTAACAGCTACATCGGCCATCACTACACCAATCGCCGCTGGAGCACCCTACGATAAGGCCAAAGGCTTTTACCTTCAGGAGCGCCAAATGCTGCATTTACCGCGTGACTAGCACGTGCTGTATATTGAAGCTCAATATGACCAGCATCGTTTGCGTATACGTCGCCAAAGGTGCGTTCCACTTCAGCCAATGCCACTTCAATAGCTCGTTTTACATCGGATACATCATCACCACCAAAGATGATTAATGAACCATGGCCTGCGCCACCTTTAGTATCACGTGGTAATTCGATGCTAACGATTTCTGTATTTGTTGCTTTTTACTGCTTCGTCAGCTGCCATAATGTGTGGACCTGCACCAGTACGCGCACCCTAAAAATACCGATGGAACGATATTTTTTCTTTAATTTCATCGCATCTAATACTTGTTGATCAACATTAGCAATTACGAGACCTATAGTATCACCTGTTTTGCTAGTACCCACAAATTCGGTTAATCCACATGTAGTCGCCATAATACCCTCCTTATGTGTAACGTAAGGTAACTTCAGTATTTACTCAAATATATAAACGACTAAAGTTCCCATATCCATAAATTTATAGAGATGCTTTTATTGTTCATTATTCATTGGGCTCAATCCTTTTCTAAATTTATGAAATAATATGGATATCTATATCTTTATTATAGAAACTTTCAAATATAACTTTTTTTATGAATATTTGTAAAATATGATTTTTTTCTATTATCAAAATACTAAAATTTTTGTTATACTCCTACATATAAAGGTGAATACATAGGAGTAATTACCTCTAATTATATGTATATGAATTTTATTTAATATATCACTTTTCTCTTTTTAGGTTTAGAGCCAGCATATTAGATAGAGAGCAAGTAGAGCTATTAAATTGATGTGTATTCTAGACCTCTTAACACATTTGTGATTGGGAGACTCCAATATGATTTGTACCACAACAGATACAAAACTTATTAACGAAATCATGCGTGATTTCACAAACATAACAAAAATTGCGGCAATTTTTGTAAATAATCGTGGAAAAGTGTTATCTCAGGAGTATAATTTTTCTCCTTTTTGCAAAGTTGTTAGGCGCAATTCAACCTATGCCAAACGTTGTAATCAATGCGACTTATATGGCGGACTAGATGCTACAAAAGAACTATCTTCCTGCCCATACCGTTGTCATATGGGACTCATAGATTTTTTTCTGTGCCGATTATGAAAGATGGTGCCATCTTTAGGCTTCATCATGGCAGGACAAACAAAAAAACAGAAGATACAACTATTAAAGCCAATTTTACCGACCCAAACAGACTGGCACCATGACACTAAAACTTCGTGCCTTGTATCTAGCATTACCCACTCCTGACTGCTGAACAAATTTACAGTGCTACAAAAGGTGTTTACGGATCTTAGTAGAGCATTATTTTCCCATTTAACGATGTCATAGCCGAAGAAATGCCTTATGAACAATTGCCAGACTTCGTAGAAACTGAACGACCTATTAATCGTCCAGAGATTCGAAAAGCTATGCTATACATAGAAAAAAACCTGAGCAAACGTGTATCTCTAAGGAGAATTTCAGAACATATTCATTTAAGCGAGTCCTACTTCTCTAAAATTTTCAAAGATGACACAGGGCTCTCAGTAGTGCAATACATAACACTACTACGCATACAAGAAGCAAAGAAATTGCTAGCCTACTCACAATTAACGATTAATCAAATAAGTAAAACACTTGGATATAATCGGACTAGTTATTTCTGCAAAATATTTAAAATGGCTACCAATGAAACGCCCCATTCATACAGAAAAAAATATGCCAAACCCATTGATGTTTAATAAAATAAAGGCTTTTTCTTGAGAAATATATAAAAATAGCTATTAGTTGATTTGATACACAATCATCTAATAGCTATTTTTTTAGTAATAAGAGACTATTTTTATAACAGTCACTTTACATATATAGTTAGGGTTATATCTAAAAAAAGCGTATTACACCACACCATGCACGAGTAGGCAATTAATCAATTAGAATGCTGGAATAATCGCACCATTATATACAATACACGTAGATATTGTAATAAATCTATTTTTTTCTTATCTGGTATCTATATTTGATTATTTCAATAATTTCGATGTAGCAAGTATAATAATTTAAATTCCCACTTGTATAATAGATTTTATATATCAATTAATATAACCTTAATCTATAGCAAGATAAGAGTAATTACATTTAGCTATGCCAAGTACATAAAACGGTACTAAGATGGTTCCCCGCACTACTACGTAATATACCTAATAGCTAAAATCAAACTTAGTACCGTTATAAATATCGCTCTATATAATAAAACAATCTAATCAAAATCAAAAAAAGATTCAATTATAAAGTTGACGTTGTTTGCTCCACAGAAATAGTTACAGGTGCTGATAATTTAGCCTCTAACCAAGCTTTTATTCGTTCCAAATCTGCATCAGATACAGTGGACGTGGTATAGATAATCACCATATAGCGATTCGCTTTAAGCTGTTCTAAATTGTCTATCAAAGGCATGCCTTCCACTTTGCTTACAAACGGGAATAATGCCTTTCGCTTCAGCTTCTGTCGTTTTCATAGTATTTATAGTTTCACTTACTAATTGATAAGTCGGCTGGTACAGATTACTCAAGTTTTTATATGTTCCAAGATTCTCTGAAGATTTATTCAAGTTCGTCTTATCCATAGTAGATTTTTGCTCATCTACGCTATTAACAAATCGTAATGTATAAGGTTGCAAGTACTCATCTTTCTGTAACTTGTCATCCAACTGGGCTTGCTCCTCTGAAGTCACAGGAGCTCCTATAACTACTATGTCTACTAGCTTATTCGTTTGATCCAATGAATAATCAATCACTTGTCGACGTCCCTCTTGATTAATATCATTCTTAATAAACTGCTCCATATGATTTGACTCAGAATACTTGATGGTCATATCATAGCCTGCATAAATACTTGGTATAGCCATAATAAGACCAATCACGAGAAATATTAACTGGTTACGACGATTAACCTCTTCTGCTTGTTTATGGAATGGTAAACTATATACACCCTTTAAAACAATAAAAGATGCAAAGAAGATGAAGAATGCATTTATAAAGAATAAATAGCTAGCCCCAAAGAAATAGTGCCAATTTCCATTAGCAAGTCCATATCCTGCCGTACACAGTGGTGGCATAAGTGCAGTTGCAATCGCAACACCTGGTATAACATTATCTAAAGTCTTACGCGTTTGCCCAATAATCCCAGCTAACCCACCAAATATAGCAATGAATACATCAAAAATATTCGGCTCTGTACGCGCTAATAGTTCAGATGTAGCCGTCTGAACGGGAGAAATATAAAAATATAAAGCAGATGCCAAAACCGCAATCGTAATCTGTAAGGACAATCTTAAAATAGCACTTTTTACAACTGTAAAATTAAGCGTAGCGAAGCCAAAACCAGTTGCTAAAATAGGTCCCATCAACGGCGATATAAGCATAGCACCAATAACAACTGCCGTACTATTCATATTCAACCCAATAGAGGCAATAAACATGGAGAGGATCAGGATAACCAAAGCAGGTCCCTTAATCTTAGCACCACCTATCAGTCTTTTAGCGATAGTTGCATCATCAGCTCGCTCAAAATGTATATCAAAGTATTTATTTATTTGCATTCGTCCTCCTTATAATTTCATCAAATCTGCAAAGGTCCCTACGTTTACAAACATATACTGTGTGGTTTTTAACATTTGAACCATCAAAATAGCCCCTGTACCTTCCCCCATTGACATGTGTGCTTGGATAGGTACCATATCTTGTGTAATCCCTACTTCAGACAAAGCAAGCTCAGTACCTTTCGCGGGAATGATGAGATGGCAATGCATAGTCCTTAACGCGATCATTCATGTATACTGCACAAGCCGCTGCTACAGCTGTAATAAAACCATCAATAACAAAAGGCTTTTTAAACTTAACACAAGCTAGCATAGCTCCAAGAATAGCAGCTATATCAAAGCCCCCTACATGGGCTACTATTTTACGAACTCGTTCAGCTTCACTGTTAGAAACGATACGAGCCTTATGTTTATCTAGTACAGCACGGACAAAATTAATTTTACGCTTCATCAAATCTGGTTTATTCGGCCAAGAACCAGGTCCGACCGTTTCAGTTGGATCTGCACCAGTTAATGCAGATAACACACAAGCAGAGGTTGTCGTATTCCCGAGCCCCATCTCACCAAAGGAAAATAGATTTATCCCTTTTTCGACATAATATTCAACTCGTTCATATCCTGCTTGAAAGGCACTGTCAAACTCAGCCTCAGTCATAGCAGAGTGGTTTAAAATATTTTTTGTTCCCTTTGCGACCTTGTGATCCACGCCGATACCATCATCTGAAGCAATTCCTACATCTACAACTTCATAGGGAATGTTGTTAAAGTTACAAAATTGCGTTGCTGATGAACGGCCTAAGAGCATATTACGAGACTGCTTTTGCGTTACCTCATAGTTATAGCCTACATAGCCTTCCATATTACAACCATTATCGGCGGAGAATATAATATGTTGTGGTCGGATTTCACCATTGATCTCGCCCCAAGCCGTACAAATCTTGCGGAAATACATTTCCCATAGGCCTAGACCACCTGGAATCAGGCATTTTGGTTGAAGAAATCTATTTAATTGTTCCTCTATAGGTAATACTGACTTATTTTTCATTCTAATTTCTAGTCCGCAACTAATGTGCCAACTAACCTTCTATTAATTCGATATTATTCTATATAAAAGTATAACACAAAACTCATATCTAGTAATGTGAGGTTTATTAGCTTTCACTATAGAAATAAATTTATTGCCAAAAAAGGTTATCTCCCTCTGATATCTACCCCATTCATACAGAAAAAAATATGTCAAACCTATTGATGTTTAATAAAATAAAGGCTTTTTTTCTTGAGAATATATAAAAATAGCTATTAGTTGATTTGATATACAATCAACTAATAGCTATTTTTAGTAATAAGAGAC
>BNJV01001384.1_pt1 | contig 64630 bp, 59 predicted proteins | sample 8540591 | NCBI WGS metagenome assembly BNJV01 (sample SAMD00202457, study PRJDB9452) | human saliva metagenome | host: Homo sapiens | reverse complement strand
ATATAATTATCTCTGGGATGGATAAAAAAATTGGAATATGAGGATTAAGGAGAGGAAATTTTTCCTCAATACATCGAGAAATAACCTAACCACCTTTTGCAACCTAGAATAAGGAAAATAATGGAAGATAATGTAATTATAAACTAGATTTGATAGCTTGACGAATGAATGGAAATTAGGGAAAAACTCATTGTATTTTGTGAAGATGAACAAGATAGATATGCGATAGTCAATATAAAAATTCTTTTGAATTTGGAATGGCATATAACCTTTATGGCATAGAATTAATGTTTGGATTTGATGATAAAATGATGTGCTATATAGCTGTCGCAGAATTTATATCAATTGATATCAAAAATAAAGAGATATTATTTAACCAAAAGCTGTTTACAGTAATTTTAGATTTATTCAACATTGAGAATACAGTTTATATTTATGCGATTTAGAATTAATCTGTTACAGTGATAAAAAAGAAAAGTGGGGACTGCAATTTAAGAGATGGTTACAGATTATGAGCTTGGAAAATAGTGCGCAGATTATGGATAGATTAGTGAGGGCAGACTGATTTTATGAAATGTAAAGATGGGACTGTAGAGTAGTATGGATTTATTATGAGCGAGTGATGGAAAGGAAACTGGAAAGAATATCGAGGGAAGAGATTCCCAAGAGGGAAGTATAAAGCAAAAGTTAGAATGTGTTGATTCACAGTCTACTAACTGATAGAATTGAAGAGTGATTGAGAGCTGGGAGAATACCCTGATTTGGAGATTTGGTTGCTAATTAGAGATATACGAGAAAGAAGGTTTGTCGACCTAGACTGGCGTAAGAGAATATCGAGAAGATTTGAAAAGGATAACTTTTCTAATGTCATATATGAAGTTGAAGATGGTAACTCACTTAAAAGTAAACTGAATATATTCTGCAGGGTGACAGTACAGGCACATTTCAAAACAATATACCATCATTACAGATAACTTATTGATTGATGACAGTTTATTTAGCAGATCTACACTTGGGAAGAGAATCTATACACTTGATTTCAACGCGTATTTGTGAAAGGTTGGCAAAGAATCATGGGAAAACTGCAAAGATATATCGTGAAAGGAAATAGTACCAAAAGGATCAGTATGCGGGAAAATCTCTTATAAAGAAGGGATGAAGCCTAGTAATAGACGCTACAGTCTTGGAATAACGGCGACTATTATGTATTTATGTTAGAATTTGAATCAGGCACGCTATTCTGTTAGGGTGTGAAGAGGGCAGTCTGCGTTTAGTGATGTATTTGAAGATATAGCGAACGTTTCCGCCTGACCGCACTGTATCTAATGTTATATATGAAGTGGAAAGATGGTGACTATGCGAGGGATGTATGAGGCTAGCTGAGGAAGAAGCTAGACAGAGCAAGGATTTATCACGATATGTCATATTTACACTGAAAACTATTTATTTTATGAAAGTTGTCATCAGATCTCAGAGCAGATTTACCCTGCTAGAAGGAGAAAAGCTGAGAAACGCAAGAGTATCAGAGTATCAAGATGATTATAGGCAGGGAAATGGTCGATTTAATATTTCAAAGCACCTTTGAAGAGCCGGTGATTTATATGTCAAAAGACGGCGCTAATATGTAGGCTTAGATTGAACCAACAGCAGGGCGAATACTACTATAAAGTATCTTCAGTGAGTGATGGTCTGGAGCTTATAGACAAGACAAAACAAAGATATCTTCATAGATGATAGAGCGGCTGCTGGTCGGTACTACTGATAGATGACACGGGAGTAGTAGAGAAAGAGATGAAAAGCCTCTGCTACGCTTTATCGAATACGGGATTTCGCATAAGAAGATGGGCAAGTAGTGCCTGGATAAGGCTGGAATCAGGTAGCCGATGTAAGAAGACAGAGTATGAAAGTATGCCTCTGTAGTTTTAATGAAACAGGTCTTCTGATAAGTTGTGACAGTAGCATAGTAGCAATCCCAGTGAGAGCTTTTTACAGGTTTGCGGGAAATGACTCTTGGAAGCTATGAGGAAGCAGATGATGACAAAGTTATGGTACAGTATCTGGCTGAATTTGGCGGGAAGAAGATGAGGTAAGCAGACTTTTGGGAACTGGACAGTGAGAGCTTTTTGGATGGAGAAACACAAAGTAGAGGATAACGTCGTCATTTTCTATGGCACAGAGAAAATTGATGAACTGTGCTAGATGTAAAGATAAGGAGGAAATGTTTCATGAAAAATGGTTTAATGCGATAGTTCACAGCAGTGAGGATGGGGATTCAGTAGCAGAGGCTTTGATGGCTAGCGCTACATAGTGACCAAGCTTGCTACTACAGGAGGCTCTAGGAGAGGCACAATACTACTCTGTTTAATTATGTCAGTTGAAGCAGAAGAGGTACAGAAGGTAATTGACATCATCATAAAAGAGTCAGGTAAGAGAGAAACAGTATAGTGTACAACCTTCCATATTCTCAGACAAGCGGAGTGCTCAGGACCAGCTACACGCAGCGCCAAATCCACAGTAGACGTGGGTGGTGCTACAATATTTGGTGATAGATGTAGAAAGATTCGAAAAGGCAGAGTTCCGATATAACTATATATGGCATAGCTTACATTACTTTATCATTACTTGACGTGTGGATACCGATTGATATTATTGAAAACAAGTTTTTAACATAAACACTGTATAGCTAAGGAGATATATGAATAAAATTGTATTTTCGGTATTTGTGATACACATCCGGTGTACTCAGCAGGGTGGCAGGACTTTTAGTAGAAGAGGTCTATTATTGACAGCCTACTGTAAAGTGAAAACTGAGCGTCAGTATATTCAAGAATGACAATAGTTTTCACGGTGATGATCGTGTACTTTGACCAGATTGTGAAGCAGCTGGCAAAAGCTTGAGGACGTAAAAGGAAGTAAAGGTAGCTTCATCCTGACAGTTCAGTAACCAGAGAGTCTTATCTTAGTTAGCTTAAGGCTTACAAAGCAGAAAGGCAGGAATAATTGCACACAGTCTGACATCTTCAGAGCCAAGATAGTAGATGTCTCAAGTGAATCCCTTACTGTTGAGCTTACCGGCAATCAGACCAAGATAGAGGGCATTTTAAATCTTTCTTGGCAAAGAGAAAATAGTAGAGATGGTCACAGGTGTTACCGGTCTTGAAAGAGGCTTCCCAAAGCCCGCGGCGAAATGTGGGACGATTAGCTTTTGATAGTTAAAATAAACTTTAAATATACGTGGAGGAATTTAGCTGTGTCAGACGCAAGAATATTTTAGAGAAGGATTGTAAATCTTTCATTTATTAGAGGAAAGACAATTGCAATCAATCGGTTACGGCAGTCAGACACGCCTATGCACTTAACCTTAAGGAGTCGGGCTGCAAAGTGGTAGTTGGTCTCTATGAGGGAAGCAAGTCCTGGGCTAAGGCAGAGATCACAGGGACTTAAGGTGCTTACAGCTGCTGAGGCTGCAAAAGGTTGCAGATATAATTATGATTCTTATAAATGACGAACTTCAGGCTAAAGCTTTATAAGGAGAGCATTGAACCAAACCTTGTGCCTCGTGGCATACATGCTTATGTTTGCACACGGTTTCAAAGTGTACACTATGGTCTTATTACAGCTCCCCGAAGGAGTAGATGTAACCATGATTGCCTAAAGGCTCCGGGACATACTGTTCTGTTCTGAGTACTTAGAGGGAAAAGGAACCCTTGTCTTGTTGCTGTACATCAGGATGCTACAGGTAAGGCTCTGGATATGGCACTCTGCTTATGGAGCAGGTATAGGTGGGAGCCAGAGCAGGTATTCTTGAGACAACTTACAGAACATGAGACAGAGACAGACCTTTTGGTGAGCAGGCAGTGCTTTGTGGTGGTGTTTGGCATTCTATGCAGGCGGTTTGAGACTCTTTGTTGAGGCAGGCTATGACCCAAGAAATGCTTATTTTCGAGTGTACACGAGATGAAGCTTATAGTTGACCTCATATATCAGTCAGGTTTTGCAGGAATGAGATATTCCATATCCAATACTGCCGGGAGTATGGTGACTATAGTAACAGGTCCTAAAGATTATAACTGATGAGACCAAGAAGGCTGTGAAGAAGATTCTTTCCGATATCTGTGATGGTACCTTGCCAAGGATTTCTCTTGATATGAGCGATGCCGTCAGTGCATTTTAAGGCTAAGGAGAAAGTTTTATGCTGAGCAGCAGCTAGAGCAGGTTGGTAAGGAGATTAGAAAGCTTTTATAGCTGGAATAATGAAGGTGATGTCTTATAAATAATTAACTATTTAGTTTACGTGATAAGGCGGCATGGGCTTATGATGGTCTTTTCATCGCTCGTTATATATCAAATTGATGAGACGGTCTCGTCCTGTCACATAGTCCAGAGCTTCGCCCTACAGCTCCGCTTCGCTACGCCTGCATGCGCCTCCTTAGGGCTATGTCAGGGCACTGTGCGCAGCTTGCGCACGGAGAAAGAAATTAAATAGTTGAGGATAGGATGGTGAACATGACTAGCCCGTTGGTACATGAGGACTTTTCAGGGGATTTTGAGGGGATATCTGAGAGGTTTTGGGATAAGCAAGATAGCTGCCAGAGTTTTGGTGAATAGGGAAAAGACAGATTCGATGCAGAGATAGAGTACGTAAGGGCTGAGGAGATGGAACTGGCTGATCCTTCGCTTATGTGTGATTTAGTGAAGGCTTGTGAGATTCTTTAGTGACAAGATAGGTACAGGAAAGAAGATAAGGGTAATTGGAGATTATGATGTGGATGGAGTTTGCTCTACTTTCATACTCTATGATTTTTAGAGTATGGGGGCAGATATCAGCTATGTTATCCCTCACAGGGTGCAGGACGGCTATGGATAAATATAGACATTGTTGACAAGGCCAAGAGTGATGGTATTGATACTATTATTACCCGTGATGATATAGCCCGTATCTGCAGGTTTTACCAGTTTCCACGTTAAGGATATAGGGCTTACGGTTCTCATCACTGACCACCACGATATTCCAGCTTAATAATGAACTTCCGCCTGCTGACACTGTTACCAACCCTAAAAGGGAGGATTGTAACTATCCTTTTCAAGGGGCATTTGTGGCGCAGGTGTAGTCTATCAGCTTATGAGTTTTATGCAGAAAAGTATGGAGAGAGAGGATAAGAAGGAAGTAGAGAGAAAATACCTTGCCTTTGCTGCCCTTGCTACAGTCTGTGATGTGATGGAGTAATAGGCGAAAAACAGGACAACAGTTAAAAAGGGCTTAAAGGCAATATACAATACTGAAAATGTTTGGTCTTTGAGAGCCTTATTAGAGGTTTCCAGAGCTTGTTAATAAGGAGAGTAATACAGTTTATCATTGTGGCTTTATCTTAGGTCCTATGATAAATGCCTCAGGCAGGCTTGAGTCTGCAGTTAAGGCGATTAAGTTGTTTATTGAAAGTGACAGGGACAGGGCTGTGGCTGCGGCTAAAGAGCTTCAACAGTTAAACAATGAGAAAAGGAGATAACTGAGGAGGCTCTTTTAAGGGCTGTCGAGATAGCTGAAAAGCCCTGAATACTTGAAAGACAAGGTTTTGGTTATCTTAGTTCCTGACTGTCACGAGAGTATAGCGGGTATAGTGGCAGGTAGAATCAAGGAGAAGTTCTACAAGCCTACACTTATTTTTACCTATGCAGAGAGAGGCATAAAGGGCTCTGGCCGCTCTATAGGAAGATTATAATATGTTTGAAGAAATATCAAAATGCTCTGACTGCTTTGCTGAAAATTTGGCGGACATCCTATGGCGGCAGGCTTTTTCATTAAAGGGAGAGTCTACTGAGGAACAGATGAAATACCTTTTGAGAAATTAAGGAAGAATCTAAATGAGAATACAAAACCTAACTGAGGAGGAACTAAAACCTAAGGTGTTCTTTGATATGGAACTGCTCCGTATTATGTGTCTGAAAAGCTGTAATAGAAGAGCTTTCATTTGAACCCTTTGTACGGGGTAATAGACCGCCAACACTGTAAAAAGAGACGTCCTGAGTGCAGTCCTTTAGCATAATAGGGAAGAATGAAAAATGCAGTCAGGCTTGAATTTACAGATGGTACAGACGGAAGAGTGTATAAAGGAATCTGGTTTGTGGGATGCTAGAAAGGATTTGAAAGTTATACAAAGGCGATAGGAAGCTTGATATAATATATTCTCCGCAGATAAAATGAGTATAAAGGATTTAGGAATATACAGTTTAAGATAGAAGAATACAGATAAATATAAGACGAATAAAGATAGATGAAAAGATCATCGACAAGAAGGTTTTGACTGTATGGCTCTAAAAGGTTTGCTTTTGTAATGCTATGATCTGGAATGTTTATGTGTTTTAACAGGTTATTTTATCACTGCTGTAGTGCTTTTTAGCAGTTGTATGACCATATTTGTCGGTAACGCTGTATGTTACGGTATAATTACCAGGTGTTTCAATATCAATATCATCTTCAATCTCTATATCGTCTGTGATGTCCTTTCCGTCGTAAGAGCAGCCTTCACACACTTTTAAGAGGTCATAGCTTATGTCTTTTGTGGAAAGAGTTATTTTTCTTTGGAAGAGTTATAACAGGGTCCGTCTTTATGGTAGGGCGTCCGGGACCCAGGTATCTGCAAAGGGTCAAATCCTGTGTATGTAGGATAAGGTGTAGGCTCTGGCTTTCCTAAAGGTCCCGGATTCTTTGATTCATATATGGTTACTCGTACCTAGTGAGCAGCAGTTATCATATATCCACTTTGTGTCTGCAGCAGAGAGCCTTACACAGCCATGTGAAGCTGTTGAACCAAGCTTCTCAAATTGTCCCTTCATCAAAGTGCCTGCGTTTAACCTATAGTAGGGGAATGGAATGAAAGAGTATCTGACCTACTATCCTTGTGGAGTACTGCCCCACACATTGTATAGAGCTGCCTCCAGCGGTATTTCACAGTGGTTCTGTAAGTACCTAGAGGAGTGAGGTTGCTCCTCCTGATGAGCACAGCATGGTCTTAACCGGCTTATATGGAGCCATCTGCCTGCCTTTTTATATACAGTTACGGTGTTAGCAAGTCTGTTTACCTTGATATGATATTCTCCTGTAGCTGCGCTAGCAGGTAAGGTAAACATAAGAGAGCTGATTAGAATTGCAAAAATAAGCAAATAATTTATTAGTTTTTTTGTTTTCATAATGTCCTTTCTGTAACTTTTGCCTAAATGGTATAAATTTTAGGTCAAAAACCTGCCGATATAGTCATAGCGATAAAAATATTCGTTGTTAGTATAAAGTATAGGGACATAAAAAGTAAACCCCATTTGATTCTTTAAGTGTAATATTTCCATAAAGAATATTACAAAGATATCAGATAATTACAAAAATAAAACCCTGTAATTCTAAATTTCTGTTAATATTTAATTGCTTCTTTTATATTGATTTTTGCACTAAAAGTCATTATAATAGAAGTAACTGGTTTTTACTGCTTTTTAAAATCTGTAAGAAAAACTTAAGATTTATTAACAATTTTAATAGTATGTGTATAGGAGGTCAAACGTGATAGACGTTACAAAAATGAACGGTTTGGAGTTTACTATCAATGCTGACCTCATAGAGGTGATTGAGAGGTTCTGATACTGTTATTACCCTCACAACAGGGATCATGGTAAAGGAGGCAGGCTTCAGATTAAAAACCTCGTCAAGAACTATAAACGTGAGATTTTTACAGGGGCGATTTTTGGATGAGGATCAGTAACCCCTGTAATTTTGTGTGAAAGTTGCGATATAAACCAATATGCAAGTTAACATACTTGTATTATAACCACCCTATATGTAGGGAGTAAACGAGAACGGAAGGTGACTGGCTTGGATATAGCTACTTTACTTGGACTTGTAATTTCGCTTGGACTTGTGCTTTTCTCAATTATGATGGACAATCCTGCGGCGATTATGGGATTCATCGATTTACCATCGGCACTCATTACCTTTGGTGGTGCTTTCATGATAGTTCTTGCCTCAAACAAGAACATAGGTGAATTTGTATCCGGACTTAAGAGCTTTACTTTGGTTCTTAAGCCTGTAAGCTTCAATCAGTCTGAGGTAATTAAGGGAATTATCAATCTGTCTAATATTGCAAGAAAAGATGGTTTGCTTGCCCTTGAAGAAGCTTCTCAGAACATAGAAGATCCATTTCTTAAGAAGGGCATACTTCTATAGTAGATGGTACAGACCCTGAGCTTGTGAGAGGTATTCTTGAGACTGAGATTTCCTGTATCGAAGAGAGCATAAAAGCAAGTTCGGCTTTTTGGGAGACTCTTGCAAGTATGGGACCTGCCTGGGGTATGATTGGTACTCTTATCGGTCTTGTAAACATGCTTGCTAACCTTTCAGATCCAAGCAAAATCGGTCCTGCGATGGCGATAGCGCTGATTACAACCTTCTATGGTTCCTTCCTTGCAAACTGGCTCTGCGCTCCTGTTACCAACAAGCTTAAATCAAACAGTGCAGAGGAGATTATGCTAAAGGGAATTATGGTTGAGGGTATTTTATCCATTCAGGCGGGTGAGAACCCTAGAGTAATAGAGGAGAAACTGAAATCATTCTTAACACCTGCTGAACGTGAAGCATTCTCAGAAGGTGGTGGAGAGGAATAAAATATGGCAAGGAAGAAAAAACCGGAAGAGGCCAAGGCGGGCGCTCCCGAATGGATGGCAACCTTCTCTGACCTTATGAATCTGCTCTTATGTTTCTTCGTGCTTTTGTTCTCTATGAGTAGTACTGATACAGCCAAGTACAATGAAATTGTAGAGGCCATTACGTCCTCTTTCAATATATTTTCAGGTGGTGGCTCTGCACTTGACCAGGGTGTACTCGTATCAAGTGGAGTGAGCCAGCTCAATGAACTTGCTGAGTATTATTCTAATCTTGCAGTGGAAAATACTGCTGAAGAAGATGGGACAAAAGGCGGGAGCGGAAAGTCGGATTCGGAAAAATACCAGTGAGAATAAAACAGAAAAAGATAATGTAAAAAGGAAATCACTAAGGATGAGAGTATTAAAGAAGTACGAGCAGGAAGTTAAAGAAGCCGCCGAAAAGAACTATGAAAAGGCATCTGAGGCTATCAACCAGTTTAAGCTAAATGATACAGTTCAGCTAAAGATGGATACTTCTTATAATTACATAGGACTTAGTATAGATGGATACTTTCTTTTTGATTCAGGACAGGCTGAACTTAAAAAGGGTGCTGACGTGGTACTTGACAAAGCAGCCGGCATCCTTAAGAAGTTTAAGGATACTGACATAGTAATTGAAGGACATACTGACAATGTTCCTCAGACCAATACAGTCAAGTTCAAGAACAATCTGTGGCTTTCCAGTGCCAGAGCGATGACTGTACTTGAGTATCTCACCAATGTGGAACATATGGACCCTAAGAGGGCTTTCTGCAAGCGGTAAGGGAGAATATGAGCCTATAGCTTCCAATAAGACACCTGAGGGAAGACAGAAGAACAGAAGAGTTGAAATAAAGATATTTACTAAAGTTGCTGAATAAAAACTCTAAGGAGATTATTATGAAAAAGAACATGCTTACAATAGTGGCTATTGCTTTAAGCCTTATGAACCCTCATACTAACTGCGGTTATTATGCTTTCGGTGGTTTCATCGGCTAAGGGCTACCAACGCATTAGTATCAAACATAGCTTCTATTATTGATTTAGAGCTTGAGAATGATACCTCTAAGAACAAGGTATCTATAAGTGATATGGATGAAGTTACCTTTTGATAAGTCCTTACAGATTAACCTTAAGTGGCTCAGGAGACGGTAAAGACCATTATGCTGTTATCGACCAGATTTCTATACCTGATTAAGACAGAGGATGACTACAAGACTATCTCAGAGAGCATGAAAAATGCAGACACTAAGTCAGGCTATGAGTCCACTATAGATGAGATTGTAAGTAACCAGTTCTCACAGTATACTAAAGAAGAAGTGCAGAACAACAGAGAGGCTATAAAGGCTGCCGTACTTAAGGCTATTCAGGAGAAGTTCGGTACGCAGACTATGGCTGAAATTGCCTTTAAGAACCTGAGATTACAGTAATAAAACGTAAATGAATAATTATAGGATGGTGAGGCTTAATGAGTGATATACTCTCGCAGGAAGAGATAGATAAGCTGCTGCGCGGAATTGAGAGCGGAGATGTAGACACGGATGACCTCAAGGAAACAGACGAGAAGGTGGTAAAGGACTATGACTTTGCAAGGCCGTCTAAGTTTTCAAAGGATCATTTTACGTACCTTGGAGTCAATATTTGAGCACTATGGAAGACTTCTCTCTGCCAATCTGCCGGCTTATCTAAGAAAGACTGTTCAGGTTGAGGTTAGAGGTTCTGAGGCTATTACATACCAGGAATTTCAGAACTCACTTTCCAACCCTGTACTCTTAGCTATAATGAATCTATCGCCACTTAAGGGAAGCTGCATAATGGAGATGTCTAATAACCTTGGATACACCATTATTGACAGACTTTTAGGGTGGAGAAGGTAATCCTATTGAAAAAGACAAGAGATTTTTCTGAAATAGAAATAGTTGTAATTGAGAGAATCTTAAATATTTGTACAGGGTATTTACAGGAGCCTTGGCACAATGTTGTGGAGATAGACCCGAGGCTTATGCGTATAGAGACCAACTCACAGTATGCACAGATTATTTCACCTCAGGAAATGACAGCTCTTATTACTCTAAGCATTAAGATTGGTACTGTTGAAGGCTTTATGACCTTCTGTCTGCCTTTTACTTCTCTTGAAGAGGTAATGGATAAGCTAAATACCAAGTTCTGGTTCTCAGCTCTTCAGGAAAAGGATGACACCAACTACGGTGAACAGATTGGAGAGATTATCGATAGAGCCCAGATACCTATCAGAGCGGTGCTTGGCAAGAGTGTTGTATCGGTCAATGATTTTGTTAATCTACAGCCTGGGGATGTGATAAGGCTTAACTCAAAGGTTGAAGATGAATTGGATGTGTTTGTAGGAAATATGAAGAAGTTTAAGGCACTGCCGGGAGCTTCATCAGGTGTATATGCACTTAGAATTACTAAAGTTATTAGGGAGGAAGAATAAGCTTTATGGACGGAATGCTTTCACAGGAAGAGATAAACGCGCTGCTAGGCGGTATGGGTGAAGATGGTGGTTCGGATTCTTCCGATACCAGGCAGGCGCAGGCAGTGTACCTTTATCAAGCGAGGAAAAGGATGCCATAGGAGAGATTTCTAATATTAGTATGGGTACAGCGGCAACTACGCTTTCTACCCTGCTTAACCAGAAGGTTCTTATAACTACTCCTAATGTATCTATTGCAAATTGGGAAGATATATCACAGTCATATGACAGGCCTTGTGTATTTATTCAGATTTCATATATTGAAGGCCTTGATGGTAATAATATCCTTATTCTTAGAGAAAAGGATGTTAAGATAATCACAGATCTTATGATGGGTGGAAACGGAGAAGATGTAGATGGAACTGAGCTTTCTGAACTTCATCTATCTGCTATTTGTGAGGCTATGAATCAGATGATGGGTTCAGCGGCCACCTCTATTTCGTCTGTACTTGAAAAGAAGGTTGATATCAGCCCTCCAACAGCGAGCCTCATCGATATGGACGGCTCTATAGATGAAGAGGGATTTGGTGATTTCCTTAAGGGAGAGTTTGTAAAGGTTTCATTCAGACTGGAGATAGGGACACTGATTGATAGTGAACTTATGCAGCTTTATCCTATAGATTTTGCAAAGGAGTTGTATAACAAATTTATGTCATCATCAGAATTAGACCAGCCTGCACCAGCAGCACCTACGCCTGCACCAGCACCGGCACCTGCACCGGCAGCGCCTACACCGGGACCTGCACCTGCTATGTCAGCACCTCCTCAGGGATATGCACCGCCTATGCAGCCTGCACAGCCGGTAAATGTAGCTCCTGCACAGTTCCAGGCTTTTGATAATACAATCAATCCTCTGATGCAGCAGGAAAATATGAGGCTCATTATGGATGTACCTCTTGAGGTAACTGTAGAGCTTGGAAGAACGAATAAGACTATTAAGGAAATTCTTGACTTCTCGCCGGGTACAATCATTGAGCTAAATAAGCTTGCCGGTGAAGCCATTGACCTCCTTGTAAACGGTAAATACGTGGCAAAGGGTGAGGTTGTAGTTATCGAGGATAACTTTGGTATAAGAATAACTGAAATAATCAAATAATATCTTCTAGAGATGTAGAGCTTATGGTAAGGTATTTGCCTTATGATGACGCTTGCACACGCTTTTTATGGAGGATAAACATGGTTCTATCAAGAACAGCAGGTACATTAGGCAGCATTGCGCAGATATTCGGAATGCTTGTTGCATTTGCAGTGATAGTTGCGGCTGCCTACTATGTATCTAAGTATTTTAGCAAATATGCACTGAAAACCAGAGAAAATAGCAATATAAAGGTTGTTGAAACAAGCAGGGTTACTGCAGATAAGTATTTGCAGATTGTAGAAGTAGGCGGAAGATATTTCTTAATAGGAATAACTAAAACCAATATTAATCTTATATCAGAAGTTGATGGAGATAAGATTAAGGCTAACTTACCTGTGGAAACTGAAAGGTTTTTCTTTTAAGGAATTTTTGGACAAAGCTAAATCAAAAGAAAAAAATAAGAAAAGGCTGGTAATATGAGAGAACATCCTTTATGTACAAAAAAGTTTAATTTACTATATCTTGGGATTGTTTTAGTGCTTATATGTACCTCCCTTTTTTTTGTTACTCCGGCTTATGCTATAGACAACAAGACAGGGAATACAGTGGATAGAAGCTCCAATGACAACAATAGCTTTACTACAGGAACTTCTCCATACAATATAGGCATCAATCTTACAACCAATGGGGAACAGAGTGGGCTGGCGGCTACGCTTAGGATAGTCTTGGTTCTTACTGTGCTGGGACTTGCGCCTTCTATCCTCATTCTGCTTACCTCTTTTACGAGAATTCTGGTAGTACTTCATTTTGTGAGGTCTGCACTTACTACGCAGACTACTCCACCCAATCAGGTGCTTACAGGACTCGCGTTATTTCTTACCTGGTTTATAATGTCGCCTATATTTATACAGATAAATACAGAGGCACTTAAACCGCTTACAGACGGCAATATTACTTTCGAACAGGCTTATGAGATAGGAATAAAGCCGCTAAGGACCTTTATGTACAAGCAGACCAATACCAAGGATATAAGGCTCTTTCTTGATATAGCAGGGATAGAAGAAGTTAAGGATATGGATGAAATACCTACCAATGTGCTGATTCCCGCATTTATAATCAGTGAGCTTAGAGCAGCATTTATCATTGGTTTTTGCATATATATACCTTTCCTCGTCATAGATATGGTTGTGTCCTCTACGCTTATGTCAATGGGTATGATGATGCTCCCGCCTACTACCATATCTATGCCTTTTAAGATTCTGCTTTTCATCATGGTAGACGGATGGGATTTGGTTATAGGCAATCTTGTTAAATCATTTGTTAAATAGAATAGGAGGCAGTTATGAGCGCAGATAAGGTCATAGATATTTCCAGAGAAACGGTTATGCTCATACTTAAGCTATCTGCACCTATGCTTCTTGCATCACTTGTGGTTGGTCTTATAATAAGCTTGATTCAGACGATTACATCCATACAGGAGCAGACGCTTACCTTTGTACCAAAGCTTATTGTGACTATGCTTATGCTGGTACTTACAGGAGGATGGATGATGACCAGTCTGTCGGAGTTTACGACTGAGCTTTTCTCAGGCTTTGGCGACTACATATATGAGTCAACAGGCTTTATAGGGTACATAGTAACATTACTGTAAACATAACATATAGAAAGTTTGGGGATGAAAATGCAACTGCAGTTTACCGTTGAGAATTTAGAATATTTTTTATTCATAGTTACTCGTGTATCTGCATTTGTGTTTACAGCTCCATTTTTTAGTTTCGGCAGTATCCCAAGGCAGTTTAAGATAGCGTTTACGCTTATTTTCTCTACCCTGCTCTACCTTACTCTTCCCAGCGTGCCTGTCACCTATCCGGGGGTTATAGGGTTTTCGCTTATGGTTATGTCTGAGGCCTTGGCAGGGGCGCTTCTTGGCTACTTTTACCAACATAGTTATGACCATACTTAACTTTACAGGCAGGCTCATAGATATGGAAATAGGCTTTGCCATGGTTACCATGTATGACCCTGTATTCAAGGTAGATACCTCTGTTACAGGAAATCTCTACAATTACTTTGTGATTATCCTTCTTCTGGTAAATGATTTTCATCACTACTTCTTAAGGGCCTTTGTGGATGCCTTTAAGGTGGTTCCTATCGGAAGAGCGGTAATAAGTGCCAATACGGTAAATGTAATAACTTATTTCCTTGGCAATTATTTTATGATAGCGATGAGGCTGATGCTTCCGATATATGCCACAATGCTCCTGGTAAATGTGGTGCTTGGTGTTATGGCAAAGGTGGCGCCGCAGATGAATATGTTTGTTGTGGGTATTCAGCTTAAGCTTCTTGGAGGACTTGTGGTTATGATACTTATGATGTCCATGCTTCCCGGAGTTGCAAATTATATTACCAAAGAAATGCAGGATGTATTCCTAAGGGCGGTGGAGGCGCTTAAATCATAGTGATTTTTTGGGTTAAAGATTGCAAAGAGGATAGAAATACTATACAATTAAGGGATAGGAGATTTGCATATAACCTCCAGTTTTTTGGCGAGGGAGGGGACAAGACAGAGAAGGCAACTCCTAAGAAGTTAGATGATGCCAGAAAAGAAGGGCGTGTTGCCAGAAGCTCTGATTTGATAAATGGCTTTATGCTTTTTACTTATGTTCTTTGTCTAAAGCTCTTTGGAGGCATTATGGCTAATCTTTTCCTCGATAGCTTTGTGAAGTATTATAACAAGGCCTCAGACATATCGATGGAAGTCTTTGATGTGAAACAGGCCGTAAACCTTAGTAATGAAATTGTTATAGACATAGTTATTGCAAGCCTGCCTGTACTCATAGGAAGCTTTGTAGTAGCCCTTGTAGGCAACATAGTTCAGGTTGGCTGGAAGGTAACGGGTAAGCCCCTAAAGCCCAAGCTTGACAGGCTAAACCCCATAGGTGGGTTTAAGAGAATGTTCTCTCAGGAAAAGGTAGTAGAACTTATCAAATCCATACTAAAGGTACTTGCTATTGCTCTTGTTGCATATAACGAAGTTAAAGACAGGTGGAAGTTCATCCTCAATCTATATGACTTCGAATTTATGCAGGCAGTACTTAATATCTTTGATATTGTTTTGGATGTAGGCATCAAAATAAGCGTCATCTTTGTTATCATAGGACTGGCGGATTTTGGCTATCAGAAGTGGAAACACTTACACGATTTGAGGATGAGTAAGCAGGAAGTTAAGGACGAGATGAAGCAGAGCGAAGGTGATCCTCAGATTAAAGGCCAGATTAGGCAGAAGATGAGAGAGGGAGCCAGAAGGCGAATGATGCAGGGATCTTCCTAAGGCGGATGTGGTTATCACCAACCCTACACATTTTGCAGTAGCAGTCAAATATGATAAGGAGACTGCCGAAGCACCTTATGTACTTGCCAGAGTGCTGACTATGTTGCTGCAAATATCAAAGAGATAGCAAAGCAGAACAACATAGAAATAGTTGAGAATAAGCCACTCGCACGTATGCTATACTACAACGTGGAAATCGGTGACCAGATACCGCCTGAGCTGTATCAGATGGTTGCGGAGGTACTGGCTTATGTATATAGTGTTAAAAATAAAGAAATACTTATAAGTTAATAAATTATTCTGAGATTATAAAGAGAGAGGGGTGTCTACATGGGAAATAAAGCCGGTTTTTGGTATCGGTGGCTTCTGTGCTTCTTTCAGTTGTTATGTTTATTATTCCCATTCCAAGTGTACTTTTGGATGTTTTGTTGGCAGTCAACCTTTCGTTAGCGATGATAGTGCTTTTCAATGCAATGTTTTCAAAAGAAGCTTTGGATATGTCTAGCTTCCCTACAATTTTGCTTTTTACTACAATATTTAGAATATCGCTTAATATTTCTTCTACAAGGCTCATCCTCCGTACAGGAGATCCGGGAAACGTAGTTAGGACCTTTCGGACAGTTCGTAGGTGGAGGAGACCTTATAGTAGGTATCATCGTATTCTTCATCCTTGTTTTGGTACAGTTTATTGTAATCAACCAGGGTTCTGAACGAGTAGCCGAGGTTTCAGCAAGATTTACCCTCGACGCTATGCCTGGTAAGCAGATGGCTATAGATGCTGACCTGAATACAGGTGCACTTACAGACGAACAGGCAAAGGAAAAGAGACAGAAGATTCAGGATGAAGCTTCTTTCTTTGGTTCAATGGATGGTGCGAGTAAGTACGTAAAGGGAGATGCCATAGCAGGTCTTATTATCTCTGTAATCAACTTTGCAGGTGGTATTGCCCTAGGTGTCTTGCAGAGAGGAATGGATATAAATACAGCCCTTAGTACCTATTCCATACTTACAATCGGTGACGGTCTGGTATCTCAGATACCTTCCCTCCTTATCTCTCTAGCAACAGGTGTACTGGTAACGAAGGTAAGTAAAGAGGCAGACCTTGGAGATATCCTTGTTAAGCAGTTATTCTCCATACCAAGAGTGCTTTTCACTGGTTGGAGGAGCGATGATATTCTTTGTGGCATACACCTCTTTCAACAGTTATATTTGTTCCTATGGGACTTGCCTTCCTGCTTTCAGGCTGGAAGATGTCAAAGAACCTTGGAGAAGAAGAGATAGAGGCCGAGGTTGTTGCCGAAGAAGAGGCTGCAGAGGAAGTCAGAAAACCTGAGAATGTTAATTCCCTGCTTCAGGTAGACTCTATAGAGCTGGAGTTTGGATACGGCATTATACCTCTTGCTGATGTAAACCAGGGTGGAGACCTCCTTGACAGAGTAGTAATGATAAGGAGGCAGATAGCCATAGAGCTAGGCTGCGTAGTTCCTATAATAAGGCTTAGAGATAATATCCAGCTCAATCCTAACCAGTATGTAATCAAGATAAAGGGTGTGCCTGTAAGTGAAGGAGAGATACTCTTTGACCACTATATGGCAATGAATCCGGGATATGTAGAGGAGGAAATCACAGGTATTCCTACCTTTGAGCCTTCCTTTAACCTTCCTGCAATCTGGATAACAGAGTCTCAGCGTGAAAGGGCTGAAACCCTTGGATATACGGTAGTTGACCCGCCGTCTATCATAGCTACTCACATTACTGAGATTGTAAGAAGACATATCTGGGAGCTCCTTACGAGGCAGGATGTACAGAATCTTATTGACAACATAAAGGATAAGGACCAGGCTCTTATATCAGAGCTGGTGCCTAAGCTCCTTAGTGTGGGCGAGATTCAGAAGGTACTTCAAAATCTCCTAAGAGAGAGTATATCGATACGAGATTTGGTAACTATACTCGAAACCCTTGCAGACTATGCAACAACTACCACTGACACAGATGTGCTTATGGAGTATGTAAGACAGGGGCTTAAGAGGGCCATTTCCAATAAGTACTTTCCTCCTAATGAGACTACCAGTGTGGTGACTCTTGATCCAAAGATTGAGCAGGAGATTATGAATTCTGTAAAACAGACTGAACAGGGGGCATATCTTACTATAGACCCTGCTGTTGCACAGAATATAATGGATTCACTTAAGATAGAAATAGATAAGCTCGACAAATTAGGAAAGGTTCCGATAGTAATGACCTCACCAATAGTAAGGATGTACTTCAAGAAGCTGTACTATGGACTATTTTGCTGATCTGATAGTGCTTTCTTACAATGAGGTAGAATCTAACGTTGAATTACAATCGGTAGGTATGGTAACTATATGATAATTAAAAATTTAAGGCAGAAACAGAGAAAGATGCCATTCTTTTGGCAAAAGAAGAACTTAGCGGAGATGCTGTTGTAATGAATATCAAAACTACAACACCAAAAAGGATTTTAAGTTCTTACGTAAAACCATATGTGGAGGTTACGGCTGCAATTGATGAGAACATCGAAAGTAAGCCTCAAAACTGAACCTGTTACCGAGGGGCTGCTCCTAAGCCTGCTCTATAAGCCTGTTCCTCCTGTAGCGAATGAGGTATCTGCGATAGAGAAGAAGCTAAATGACCTTCAGGGGCTTCTTGAAAAACAGCTAAATGATTCCAAAATCAAGGAAATAAGGGATGGTTCAAAGGCGGCAGAAGCTGTGGTAAAAGCCGTCTGAGATAATAGGGGATTTTTCAGACAGCCTTGAGGCAGACGCTCATGCTGAAGCTTCTCAGGCAGACAAGAATCAGGATAAGAAGGAAAGCAAGCTTAATGCCTGTATGCAGCTCATATACAAGCAGCTTTTAAGCAATGAAGTAGATGAAAAGTATGTGAATGAAATAACAGGTGAAATAGAGAATTCAATTAAGAAGGATGCACAGCTTGACCGCATTCTTGGTGCTGTATATCAGAAGCTTGTCCTTAAGCTTGGACAGCCTAGCCTCATAGAAGCTGATCCCGGTAAGACTAAGTATGTATTCTTCCTTGGTCCTACAGGAGTAGGGAAAACTACTACCATAGCCAAGATTGCCCTTTAGGCTTTAAGATTAAAAGAAAGAGAGAACATAGGTCTTCTTACCGCCGATACCTACAGGATGATAGCTGCAGTAGAACAGCTAAGAACCCATGCAAACATACTTGGTATACCGCTAAGTGTGGTATATTCTGCTTCTGAGATACAAGAAGCAAGGAAAGACCTTGATAGATACGAGATTGTTCTTGTGGATACAGCAGGAAGGTCAGATAAAAATATAGAGCAGATTGATGAACTTAAGAGGCTTATTAGTGCTGTTCCAGAAGAAGACAGGAAGAGTATCTGCAGCTTTCAGCCACAACCAAGTATGGAGATTTGATGCGGATTGCTGAGACCTATAAGGAGGTAGCAGATTATAAGCTCATTTTTACAAAGGTAGATGAGACCGGAACTATAGGAAATATTTACAACATTCTGATGCAGACGGGTGCGAGCCTTTCTTATGTGACACTTCGGTCAGAATGTTCCGGATGACATAAGCGCACGTGGATACACAGGCACTGCAAAAACAATTGTTATCATAAAATGTAACTATAAAGAGAATGGGAAAAATATGGATCAGGCACAAAATCTAGAAATATAATTAAAGCTGAAAATGCTGTCCCTGATGCTATCCAGGGTATCAACCATAACCAGTGGTAAAAGGTGGAGTAGGTAAGTCAAACTCGCTATTAACCTTGCTATTTCACTTTAGCAGACTGCGTAAGAAGGTGGTAGTGTTGATGCTGATTTTGGTCTTGCAACATTGAAGTAATGCTTGGTATAAGACCACAGTACAATCTTTCTGACCTTATGTTCAGAGTGAGCTTCTCAGAGATTATAACTATGGGTCCTGAAAATGTGGGCTTTATATCAGGAGGCTCGGGCATAAGAGAGATGACCAATCTGACCAAAGATCAGCTTACGATCTCTCAGCAAGGCTTTCTGAGCTCGACAGGCAGGCAGATGTAGTGACAATTGACACGGGTGCAGGAATTTCAGAAACGTAATGGAATTTGTGATGTCAGTGCAGAGGTTCTTTTGGTTGCAACACCTGAACCTACATCTATAACTGATGCCTATGCGTTATTAAAGACTCTTGACCGTCAGCCTGAGTTTACAAGGGAGCATTGTCATATACAAAGCTTATAGCAAACAAGGTAAATGGTGAGCAAAGCGGTAAGGAATTATTTGAGAAGCTAAGCGTGGTGGCGGACAAGTTTCTAAATATTTCCTTAGAGTATATGGGGGCTGGTACCAACTGATAGCAACATCAATAAGGCTGTGATGAAGCAACAGCCTTGTCTATTGCATTTCCTAAATCACAGGCTTCAAGAGCAATAGATGATATAGCAAAGCTTATAATAGATCCTCAGGAGAGACTGTTAATAAGTCAAAGAGGAGAGGGCTTGGTGGGGATATTTACGGAGACTTTGAGAAGAACATTAAACAGATAAAGAAAGGGCGTAGTTAATATATGGCAACTATTCTGTTTCTATAGGAGACAAAGTTGATATAGTTCGTCAGGCTTATGTAAGCAAGGATACAGATGAATTTGATACTTCTAAGCAGCAAGGCAATAGATGCGATTGATGAAACTCACCTTCAAGCTACCATGCCTATGAATAAAAACGAGTAACCATACCTCCTGAAGAGGGTGAAGAAAGTTATATGTATTTTTATACTGCTTTTTGGGATTTTGGCTGCAAGGACGTATTGTTACTGAGAGAGATTTTTGAGGAAGCATTGCAGTTATGATAATTAAAGCTCGTGACAGAGCTTGAAAATAGCCAGAGAAGGCAGTTTTACAGGCTTCAGTGCTCGATAGAGCCAGATATCATATACTTACTGAAGATGAAAAACAGGGACTTAGCGATTTTATTGGCGGAAAGTAGGTTAATTCAGGAGAATAAAAGCCGATATATAGATTTGGTAGCAGGTAATACCTATCTTTGGGAAGATTGTATCGTAATCGACCTGAGTGGGGGAGTGAAGTTTCATGTCAGCAAGGAGATACCTCAAAAATGAGCTTGTCATTTTGGTATTGAATTTAACGTTGGAGACGATTCAAAAGAACAGTATTTTCTTATGAACGTCATTGGTTCATTTAGAAAATTGTCGGATTCATCGCCTACTAAATACGAAATCAGAACCAAGTCTATATGGGGATGAGGGGGAGATATCGAGGATACAATAGTTAGGTTTGTATTCGAAGAAGAACGTGATGAAACAGGCGTAAAGAGCTGTTGTAAAAGGCCTTTTGGATGCCCGTTTGTAATTAAGAGGTGTATTGAAAATGAAAAATTTTTGATAATTGATGACTCTGCACCATAAGAAGGGGTACTATCGATATAATAAAATCCGATAAGAGATTTCAGGGTTAAAGATATTGTCGTGATGGCCGGAAGGATTGAACCTGCTTCTTACTAACAAGGGAAACTATGATGCGGTAATCTAGATATCAATATGCCTAAGATGAACGGGCTTGAGTTATCTGGCGGAGCTGTAAGGTATAAAATTCCGTAATTGTAGTGAGTACCTCTGTAAAAGAAGGAGCATCTGAAACCATCAGGCTTAAATTAGGTGCGTTTGACTTTGTTCTCAAACCCGACAGCTATGCTAAGGTAAGGGAAGAAGTATTTAAGAACAATCTAATCGATAGTCTTGAAGCAGCGACAAAGGCTTTTACTCTCAAGACAAGGATGCTAATGCATCTGATAAGATGAAGGCTGTTAAAGTGGCTAAAGAATTTTGTTTATCCTAAAAAGGTTAGGTGCAGGAAAACGGAAAGACGCTTATTGCTCTTAGCCTGTTCAACTGGTGGTCCCTAAAGCACTTCAGACTCTGATTCCTTTGCTTCCAGCATAAAATAGGTGCGTCGATGCTGATAGTACAGCATATGCCGGAAGGCTTACAAAAACTCTGGCGACAGACTTCAGGAATCAAGTATGGTAAATGTAAAAAGAAGCTGATGATGGCAGACAGGCTAATGGAAAATCAGCTCTACATTGCAAAGGAGGATACCAGCTTAGAATTAAAGAACAGTCAGGCGAAAGCTTTATTTCTCTTGAAAAAGATCCTCAAGAGGAGGCCTAAGACCTTGTGCCGACATCTATGTATGAATCCCTTATGGGAAGCGCGTTGACAAGATTGTCTGCGTGGTACTAACCGGGATGGGAGCAGATGGAACAGCCGGAATCAAAACAATTGGAAAACAAACTAACAATGCTTTATATATATAGCTCTGGGATGAGCCAGACATCTCACAGTGTACGGCAAGGATAGCAGGAAGCTGAAGGGACTTGTAGATGAAGTTGCCATTAGATCGATTGCCGATGCTATAGTAAAAGCGACGGGGGTACATTAAATGGATACAAGTCAATATTTGGATATTTTCAGACTGAAAACTAAGGAACATATTCAGGTTTTAAGCGATCAGATTATGGTTTCTGAAAAGAGCCGGACAACAGCGATGCAATTGCAGAAATATTCCGTTCACGTATTCCTAAAGGGTATGGCAGGAACCATGTGGATTTAAGAGAATGCAGCGCACATTACACACGATATGGAGAATGCAGCTCTCCGCAGTTCGTGAAGGAAAAATGAAGGTTAACGACAGCCTCGTAGATACTCTTTTTAGAGGCCTTGATGCTATTCATAGGAACATCTTGATTTGATCTCAGGAAAACTTCTGATGAGGAGAGATAATGACAATGCGCAATTATAAATGAACTCAACAGTTCTTGGTGAAATGGGTGGAGGCGGCGAAGCGCCCGCGCTCCTGCAGCAAACGCACCTGCCGCACCCAGGCCTCACAGCAGCAGCTGCCACAGCTACTCGCAGAATGCAGACGACAATGCCAAGGCAAAATTTATGATATCAAATTATTCAGCTGAGGAGACAAGGCACAAAGAAAGCTACGGATTGATGACAATATGAATGTGTTCGGTAAAAGCAGTCGTGTATATTCAGGAGTCTTGTCTTCAAAGGCTGCAAGAGCTTTCCTTGTGTTTAAGGCTGCCCTGAAGAAATCGGTGAGGTTATTACATCTAGTCCTGCGTTCAGGAAATTGAAGATGAAAAATTTGATTTGACTTCAGCTCTTATCTTCCCAACAAAGGAGACTGAGAAACGAAGTTAGAGCAGCCATACAGAACGCGTTTCAGCAAATCGAAGATGTTGTGATTGGAGGCTGGGCTGATGAGCCTAAGGCACACGAACAGAAAAGGCTGATGAGCCTAAGAAGGAAGCAGGCTCCTAAGTCTCGCTGCTCGCAGCAGCAGCTACAGTCAGCAGCACCTGCTGCAAAGCAGGATGCAAGCAAGGCAGTGAGCGAAAGCTCTGCAGTCGTGCCGCCGTTCAGTCCGTGTGGATATTGGAGAAGCTTTGACAGCCTGGCGAATCCAGGGTGAGCGAGCCACTATAGCAAGCAAGAACGGTCTCAGTCTCAATGAGCGCAAACCGATAAGAGAGACAGCGGTGATATGTCTGCATTTAATGAGCAGATTGAATATCTTTGGAACTGTTACCACCAATTCTGAGGACCACGTGATGAAGGTGAGGATGGTACCCATTGAGTATACAGTTCAGAAGTTCCCACGGCTGATTAGGAGACCTTCAAAGAAGCTTTAGACAAGATGGAACTCTACAGAGACAGGTAAGAGGATACCGAGCTGACAGAACTGTTGCAGATGAGATTGCGATCCTCTCTATGCGTTCCTTCTTCTGTAACCTCGCAGACTACGGTCTGGAGTCAAATGACGAGAGAGTGCGTCTTGGTAAGCCTGAGGTAGGACTGTCACTCCTCGATGTGCTTATCAGAAGGAAACAACGTAGTTGGCAGAAGTACGTGATGATGGTGCAGGTATCAATGTAGAGTTAAGAAAAGATGGTTGAAAAGAGAGACTCGTTCCTGCTGACCAGATTGATACATATAACGTGCTAGCTATAGCTGGCATTATTCTCACCTAGCTTCTCTCTACCGCGGTGATAAGTGTGCGTGATGTGTCAGGACGAGGAGTTGGTCTTGGATGTTGTTAAGACCAATATCGAACTCGGCGCACCATTGAGCAAGACAGAGCGTGGAGCAGGGAAGCAGTTTTACTGTCAGACTTCCACTTGCTCACTCTGCGGTCGTTCAGGCGCTTATGGTGAGAGCTTTGGCACTGAGAAGTATGCTATACCTCTTGGAAGCATTCAGTAACAGACAGAAGTTAGCCAAAGCGACGATAAAGCACGTGTTCAGTCTAAAGAGGTAATCAGCCTCTTGTGGTACTGTTATATCTTATCAGGCTTGATACACTTTGATGTTCCGGAGAGAGAGGCTACACGACAACATTGTGATAGTAATTCGTAAGAAAGGCTGACAAGCTTGCAGGTCTTGTAGTTGACGGCACTTTTATAGGACAGCAGGAAATCGTTATCAATAAGTCGATTGAAAAGTCATCAGCACTCCTAAGCTTAATAAGTGGCTCTACCATACTTGGTGACATGGTGAAGTTGCACTATCTTTGGATGCAAACATGTATTACTTTAGTCCGGATGAAAGCATACATCGATGGATAAAGAAGTTTAGAGGTAGAAGCTAAACAGTATATAGTTACAAAGCTCGAAACAGAGCAGCATGGAACAGATATTAGTTTTGTAGATACACATTGTAAGAATGACCAGGATTACAAGGGTACCTAAGTCACAGCCTTAGTCAAGGCATCAACCTTAGAGGTGAAGTAATCCCCTGTTGCGAGCCTTTAGGCTTAAAGTTCGGGACCTCTGAGCGATGACTACAAATGCTGGGCAAGAACCCATTATAATAAAGCTGAAAGAGCTGGGCGGGCTCAAATCGGCATCCTTGTTGATGAGGTAAAAGAGGTAGCACCACTGCTGATGATCTCACTGGAAAAGCCTCTCTAAACAGCAATTAAACAGCGAGAAAGCCAAGTACCTTATAGGCGTTACAGAGCTCACGATGCATCTTATATCTTTACTTCTAACATGCAGAATGTCATCATAGAAAAGGATAAGGAAAAAGGACAAAGAAAAGGATATGAAATTGGCATAATTTTGGTGGTACCAGGAGCAAATTTTGATTTAAATTAATGTTGAAGGAATGCAGTTTGACGTCCTTAGAGAGTTAGGTAATATAGGAGCAGGTACCGCTACTACAGCCCTTTTCAAGACATAAGCAATACAGTAGATATGAATGTTCCAAGGGCAGACCTTTCAGAAGCTTCTGAAAGAGCTGCAACAGCCGAATAACAAGGGCTGACACATTAGTAGTTGGTATCTCGGTTAATACTTGACGAGGATATTGACGGAATGAGGATGTTTATGATGAAAAACAAAATCAGCCTTTTGGACGTGTGAGGCTCTCTCTCGAAGGCCTGTAGGTACCACACCTGAGGATGCAGAGCTTGATGAAAATGTCAACATCTGCTCTCGGCGAGCTTGGTAACACTATCCTGGTGCGAGCATATCGTCGTTGTCCCTCAATGACACAGTTAAAAATAAATCAGTCAATTTCCATACTTTGTCCATTGGATATGGCAGGCGCTATACTCAGTGTAGCTGGCTGTTGAATTGGCAAGCTTGGCGACAAGGCATTGTTGATTGAATCCCAGTTTATGGAGGATGATAATGATGTTACTGGTTATTTCATCCTTACACCTACCTTTTGATTCAGTACAATAAGATATTGACATCTCTTGGTATGTAGATTCTAATACACAAAGTTTAGAGAGCCACAGGCAGTTAGAAGGCTGCCTGTGGATTAGGATTATTATGGAAAAATGATAAAAAGTCGGAATGGGAGACCTAAGTTTGTAAGGCTCCGATAACCTCACAATGCTAGACTGGGTTCCTGATGTTGGCTGTTATATATGATAAGACCACTAAAAGTCAGTGGTATGCTGCATTGTATGCTTCCCGACAGTACGAGATTGCCAAATAATAGTAATATAGCCAAATTTGCAGATACAGGGCTTGATGAACTATTGAAACAAATGACATCCTTAGGTGCAAGGAAATCTTCTATGATTGCAAAATTGCAGGTGGAGCTCTAGATGTTTGTTTTTCGAACTCTAACGATATGCTAAGAGTAGGAGATAGAAATGTTGAGGCAGTTAAGACTAAGCTAAAAGCCCTTTGAATACCTATTGCTTCTGACATCGTTGAATTCACGGTAGAACTATTAGAATTTTTACTCTATCAACCGAGCACTTTTGATAAAAGCTGTGGGTATGGGAAGTAAAGAGATATGAAAATACAGATATTTACCTGCTACAATTATGCTGTCAGCAGTGCTATTACGATATTTATAGTATATATGCCAGATACGAAACCCTCTGCGTAGTCTTGAAATATTATTAGCTGTACTCATAATATTTTGATTATCGGAAGTCTTACAAAGAAGGCTCTTACTAAGATAATTAATATGGAGAATGATAAAACGGCAAATGCTAACGCAAATGCCAAAGAGCAGGCTGAGACGGAAGAAAATAAAGAAGAGAGAAGGCTGATAACGAAGACGAAGGTAATCAAGCGAACCAAAATAAGTATATAGAGGAGAGAGTTGTTTATGGCAGAGGAAAAAGTTGGGATGAAGTTATGAGACAATATGCACCGACTCCAGGAAATAAGGGAAAAACTTATTGTTGAATATGCAAACTTAGTTAAAAATCTATAGCAGGCGTATGTCTCATGTATCTCGGCTAGCAATGTAGAGTATGATGACTTGGTGGGATATGGCGTTTTTGGGCTTATAGATGCAATAGATAAGTTTGACTATGTAAAAGGAGTCAAATTGAGACATATGCCAGCCTGAGAATTAAAGTGCAATTCTTGGACCAGATTAGGAAGATGGACTGATTCCCAGAACTACCCAGTCAGCGCCAGAAAAAGTTAGAGGCCGCTGAGCGCGCTATCGAAGAGAGATATGGCAGAATGGCTACTGATGAGAGAGATAGCTGAGGAGCTTGGCATATCTGTCGAGAGTAATATGAATTGGCAGAGTCAGGTAGGAATGTCGGAGTGTATATCACTTGATGACCACTCACAGGGCAGCGATCTGGCTGCCGACAATTCAGGCAGCAAGCTTGGAATATCGAGCTATGTACAGCCTGAGGAGGCTGTGGAAAAGGAGGAGCTTAAAGAATCTCTGGCGACCGCAATAGAAGGGCTAACTGAGAAAGAACAAAAGGTTATTGCCCTTATTACTAAGTGGAGGAGCTTGCTCCTTAAAAGAAATAAGCTAGGTGCTGTCAGCATCTGGAGTCAAGAGTATCTCAGCTACATACTATGCTTACTAAGCTTAAGGATAAGCTTGGCGATTATGATGGATATTTTACAAGAGCAAATGTAAGGACGAGTATTCACAAAATATCCTTTAGTATACGAGATTAACCATATACTTAGGATTATAGATGGATTACACGGGGAATATTACAGGAGTGGTATATGGTTTATAAGAATGCTCAGATGCTTATTAAGGATGCAGTATATGCAAGCCTTTTCCGCCCCGTGAGGGTGCACCGCTAAATCTTTGATGAATTGTCAAGTTATCTTGGTCCTCATAGCATTGAGATGGACTATAAAGAATTTTCAAAGGCGGTACAGGAGGCTATAGGAGCCGTTTATATTTAAGACAAATACCGAGAAGACCTATCCTGAGGCCGAGAAAATGATAGGCCGATATCTCGGATGACTGGAATGAAGGCTGTATGCAGGTTTATACCACCTTCAACAGGAGGTAGAATTATGTACAAGGAGGATTTGCTAAGACCCTTTGAGTTTAATGGAGCTAAATTTTGAGCATATTGAATCATGGTAGATAACTATATGAACAATAAGCAGTACTGTACAGATTATATTATGGCAAGAGGTAAAGACCTATAGACGTAAGAGGATGCCAAGATTATTTATAAATTAATACTGACTTACAGGCAAAGCCTAAGGAAAAAGAGGATGGCTCTGTGGACTTCTTTTGACCTGATATGTATTGCAAGTGTAGAGGCAGGTGATGAGCTTGCAGAGCTTATCAAAGAAGATGAAGGTACACTCGGGACGGATGTGTAGAGGAAGGCTTATTAAGCCGTCTAAGGTGGAAAAGCTTGTGCTCAAATATGGTAGAGACATAACCTTATCTGAGGATGGGCTTCACCTTATAAGCAATATTTCCGGACACGCTATACTTTGATAATGAGAAAGAGTCAAGGTATCCAATATATTTGTTGTAAAGGAAGACGTAGACTTATCTACAGGGTGACATTAACTATGATGGCAATGTAGAGGTGAAGGGCAATACGCAAACGGACTGGAAGATTAATGCTACAGGAGATGTTGTTATAGGAGAACTGCCGAAGGCGTTGAAATAGTAGCCGAGGTAAGATTATACTTAAGCGTGGTATCCGTGGGATGGGTAAGGGGAAATACTTAAGTCCGGCGGCACATCATCGCTATAGTTCTTAGAGAATACCACGGTGAATTCCAGTGGCTAGTGATGGCTGCACGCCATTATACATAGTGATATATCTGTACAGCGAGATGTCATAGTAAATAGCAAGAAGGGCTATGTAATGGAGGAACAATAGGTACAGAGACATTAATCAGAGTTAAAAATGCAGGTTCTGGAAATAGGACAAAGATCATTATGGAAGTGGGTGGATCCAACTTTGCTGGTTAAGTTTAAGACTTTGCAAAAATAAAATCGAAGAGACAGTTCGGAGAATGGACGTATCAAGTAAGTCAATTGATCTATATAGAAGAAAAGCTTCAAAGTGATGGCAAGCTGCCTCCTGACAAGCTGGCTCAGCTTTAAGCTTGTAAAATGGAATATAAAAAGGATGAAGGAGGATATTGTAAACATGCAGGAAGAGTTTGTTGCCGCAGGAAGAAATCAACACAGATGGCGGTGATAGAAGTAGGCAACTTGGTATATCCGGAGTGAAGGAAGTTGTTGTAGATGCCACCCCTTTATGTGAGGGAGATTGTTACAGAACGTTAGATTTGTCATGGATAATGACGTCATGGCAAAGGCATAGGTATCAGGATAGCGAGGTGTAGCTTAAGCTCATTCAAAATATTGATAATTATCTTATGCCTAACTGTCAGTCAGGAGGTACGATCACAGACAGCAGAAGAGAACAGGATACCTAGTGAACAAAGGCTTTTAACTCCATGAGGTGAATGCTCAGGCTGACAGAAAGCTCTATAAGAACCAATGAAGCCGATAATGCAGCCCCTATGGACTATGGCTTTGATCCCAGAGAAAAGGTAATAACGAATAACATGTCGACAAGGATAAGAAAAGAGGGCAGAAGACTGAAGATGATGATGAATATTTTTCTGAAGTTATGGACAAGATGATTTGAAACTCCTGAAGGACAACAGACATAAAATTATAAGTGAGGGTATTTAGGATATTATAGTCAATATGTCTTATAATTGAGTGAGTTGCACAGGCGCAGTTTCTTTTACAAAAGAAGCCGATACTGATAATCACTGAGAAAGAAAAGATTGTGGCAGACATTGAGGAGGGCACTTTAGTGAAGACGAAAGCGTCAAAAGGTGATGACGCGCGTTGAGAAGGGCTTTTTCTGAGAAGTTCAGCTATTTCTGAGGACAAACTTGGGGGTTTTGCTGATAAGATGTCCCGAGATCGCTAACGATAAGATGCTGCAATCAAATGATATGAGCGGACAGTTGATGGAGAAAAATCGACAGAACCATAAGAAGTTATATCTCTTTTATGATATGCTTAATGAAAAGAGGATTATCTTAAGGACTTCCGCACAGATTGATGGCTAAGTACACGAGCTCTGAGAGAGAAGAAGAGCGGGATTAAAGCCCTTAACAACGATCTTGATGATAAGATGATTAAGGCAAAGAGGGCAGACTGTGAGTAGCAAAGCCTGTGGCTCCTGTGGAAGTAAAGCAGGAGAAGTCTCGCAGAGTCTACAGGTACTGAACAGGTAGGCTGCCATAAAGCCTGCTGAAGTCCCTGCTCAGGCTAAGAAGCTGGTGCAAAAGATGAAGAAAGAGGACATATCCTATCTGATATAAAATGATATCTTTGACGCAGATGAGAGGGACATTTTTAAGATGCAGAGGTTCCTGAGATTACTGCAGAAATTGATGATCTGACCTTAGCCCTGAACTTACTGAGGAACTATCCACCAAATGATCAAGATATTAAAAATGCATTCTGAAGGTAAATCTGTAATGGAAATATCCAAGGAATTAGGTATGGGACAGGTGAAGTGCAGCTGATACTTGGATTATACTGGTAAGTAATGGAGGAAGTATAGTGAAGTTAAAATATATGCTAAGAGGAATAGGGCTGGTGCTAGTTTTTAATGGCTGCTATTATGTATTTTGTACATGGAAGTCTAATAAGGCTTTTAGTGATGATGAGAAATCTGCACAAAAGCCAGAGAGCTTGGTATGATGACGGGTAAGCGAGTTTGTGAGAAGGAGTGAATGCTGGAAGGATAAGATGCCTAACTCTCTGATATCAAGGTGGATGAAAATGCATCAAAGGTTGAAGGCAGTCATCTAAGACAGAAGATATGTCGAATACGTCTCAACAATAAGCAATACACCCAGTGAAGAAAGTGGAAAACCGAGCAAACCCAGATGAAGGAAATAGACCAAAAGAAGAAGGAACTGCCACAGGAGATAATACCGGGCAATGCTGAAACCGGAAAATGCTAAAGCAGACTTCTCCAAGGAAGGAACAGCACAAGCAGGAACTTCCTGCAGGGTGGAAACTCCACAGCTAGTGAGGCCAAAAACCTCAGATACCCAAAACAGTAACACTGAGACCAAAAGTCCAAGTCCGGGGACACCATAAAAAGGTAACTAAAAAGGCTAAACCAAAAGCCTAAAGCAGGCTAAAGGAAGCCCTCAAAACCAAGCGTGGCATATAGTAAGGTTAGTTTTACGGTTTCTGTAGGTATGACACTGAGAGTAATTCGGCCTCGCTTAAAAGCTCAGGTATTATAGATGACAGTGCCAAGTTCAACAGATATCCTGCAAGCAAGGCCATGCAACAAGGATAAAAAGTCGAACAGTTGAACTTCAGGCAGGCAAAGCTGTGCGCTGAGATAGCGTCTAAGTTAGTGAAGTAGGATATTATCTAATAAAATGAAAATAAAATGAAAGGTTGTTAGTCTTAAAAGATTGACAAAAAGCTTAAATATAATTTACCTATGCAGGTGCAGTCTTTGCCCCTACATGATGGAAAGAGGGAATTATAGTGTACAGAGAAGTCAAAACTGATATGAACTGTAGACCGTGAAAAGGCTACAGCGTTTAAATTTTGAATGATAACAAGATTTTTGAAAAATCTATAGAGAGGAAGGATGTCTACCTATATGTTCCTTTTGATGGTCCTCCCACGCCAATGGCAAGCCACATAGAGGACATATAGTGAAACCAGAGTAATTAAGGATAGGATTCCCACGCTATAAGACTAATGAAGCTATAGAGTGCCTGAAAAGGGGGCTAGACACCTCATGACTTCTGTAGAGATAGAGGAAAAGCCTTGGCTTAAACGGCAAAGAGCAGAAGAGAGTATGGTATGAGCCTTTCATTGAGAAATGTAAGGAATCTGGAAGGAAATTTAAGGAATGTGGGAAGACTTTCAGAAACGGTAGGCTTCTCAAGATATGGACAACCCTTATGTTACCTATCACGATGATTTCATTGAGTCATGGTAAGCGTTAAAAGAAATATGGAAAAGGGGCCTTTTATATAAAGGCCATAAAATAGTACTCTATTGTCCTCGCTGCGGTACCTCCTCTCTCTCACGAGGTTGCACAGCTATAAGAATGCAGGAGCGTTCTGCAGTGCAGTTAGATTTAAGGCGGTGGAGTGAGAGATGCATATTTCCCAGCATGGACAACCACACCTTGACACTTCCTTCCAACGTAGCTCTTTGTGAATCCGGAGGAGAGCTATGTAAGTTAAGGCGGCAGACGGACATACCTACTATATGGCAGAAGCACTTTAGACAAGATTCTTGGTCCACTTATGTCTGAAGATACAAAGGCTTATGAAATCCTTGAGAGACACGCTCAGACCTTGAGCGTGGGTATGAACCACTTTTCTTTGCCGGTGGGCGTGAGGCTGCAAGAAGCAGAACAAAAAGGGCCACTACGTAGTTATGGATGACTATGTTACTATGTCAGATGGTACGGCATAGTTCATATTACTCCTGCCTTTTGGTGAGACGATGCCAGAATCGGAAGAAAGTATGACCTTCCATTTGTACAGTTTGTTAATGAACAGGGTGAGCTTACTGAGGACACCCCTTTTGCAGGCAAGTTTATCAAGGCTGCGGATCCTCTAGTGCTTCAGGACTTAGGAAGACAGAAAAGCTGCTTTTGATGCGCTCAAGTTTGAACACGAATATCCTCACTGCACAGATGTGACAGTCCTCTTACTACTCACGAAAAGAGACATGGTTTATCAAGATGACTGCAGTAGAGATGACCTGCTGAAAAACAATGCTAAGATAAACTGGATACCCGAAAGTATAGGCAAGGGAAGATTTGGCGACTGGCTCCAGAAACGTACAGGACTGGGGACTTTCAAGAAACAGATACTGGGGTACTCCTCTTCCTGCCTGGACCTGTGAGTGTGGCAAGGTACACGTTATAGGAAGCAAGGCAGAGCTAAAGGAAATGAGTGATAACTGCCCTGATGATATTGAGCTTCACCGCCCATTTATTGACAAGGTAACCATAAAGTGTCAGGACTGCTGGTAAGGAAATGCATAGAGCACCTGAGGTTATTGACTGTTGGTTTGATTCAGGAGCCATGCCTTATGCACAGTATCACTATCCGTTTGAAAATGTGGAACTCTTTAAGAAGCAGTTCCCGCAGATTCATTTCAGAGGCTGTAGACCAGACCAGAGGCTGGTTCTATTCACTTTTGCTGAGTCCACGCTTCTTTTCAATGAAGCCCCATACAAGAATGTCATCGTGCTTGGACACGTTCTTGATGAAAACGGACAGAAGATGAGCAAATCAAAAGGGAAATGCAGTGATCCTTTCTGATGCACTTGCAAAAGCATGAGTGGATGCAATCCTGGTATTTCTATGCTAACAGTGCCTTGGCTTCCAAACCGTTTCTCAGACAAAGCTAGTAACTACGAGGACAGAGCAAGTTTATAGAGCACACTTTGGAATACCTATGCTTTCTTTGTATCATGCTAATATAGATGAATTTGACGCAACTCAAATATAAGCTTGAGTATGACAAGCTTGATATGGACAAGTGGCTCCCTCTCAAAGCTTAACTCTACAATAAAGGCTGTAGAGACACCTGATAACTACCGCATACTTGAGACTGCACAGCACTCCCTTAACTTTGTAGACGATGATGAGTAACTGGTATGTAAGACGCTGCTGTAACCGTTTCTGGAGCAAAGATGGAGCAGGATAAGATAAATGCTTACCTACTCTTTTGTACAGCCCTGTAGAGATAAGCAAGGCTGCAGGCCCCTATGATTCCTTATGACGGAGGAGATATATCAGAACCTGGTTAGAAGTATAGACAAGACTGCTCCTTTGAGCATACATCTATGCGACTTCCTAGGTTGATGAAAGCCATATTGACAAAAGAGCCTGAGGACAATATGGAAAAGAGGTGCTTGAGATAGTTGTGCTTGGACGTGCAGGCAGAAATGGGGCGAATATAAAGAACCGTCAGCCTATTGGCAATATGTGTGAACTATGCAACAGGTAAGAATGTTCTTCCTGAAATGTATCAGGACATCATAAAGGAAGAGTTGAATGTTAAGAAATATAACAATGTTGGATGATGTAAGTGTTCAGCGGTTACACCTTTAAGCCACAGCTTAGAACCCTTGGCAAGAGATTTGAAGCAGACTTAATGCATCAAGGAAGTGCTTGCCAATGTGGATGGTGTCAGATGGCACAGAGCTTAAAAAGAAACTGGCAAGACTGTGCTAAATGTAGGCGGAGTAGATGAAGAGCTTGCAATGGATGACCTTCTGTGAGGCCGTACAGGTTGAGGGCTCTGAGACTCAGTCAGAAAATGAATCACTGTGGTTCTTGACAGAGAGCTTACTCCTGAGCTTATTGAGGAAGGCTTTGTAAGAGAGCTTATAAGCAGATTCAGACTATGCGTAAGGAAGCAGGCTTTGAGGTGATGATGGTCACTGATGTACTGCTAGCGTAATGGAAGCTGAGGCTCTTATGCAGAAAACAAAGACAGCATACTACTGATGTAATGGCAACTGAGATTGTAACCGGTCCTAACGATGGTTATACTAAGGAGGGAACATCAACGCGAGGAATGTAGAGATGGGTGTAAAGAAGAATTAGAGTGAGGAAAAGAAGGTTATGGGGAGAGTTTGCGGGTATGCGCAAGCCTTTCTTCAGTAGTGCAGCCTTGCGGCGCACGCGTTTCTAAAGGGTGAAAGTCCCCATCCGCCCTACGTGGTGGGAAGGACACAGCCGAGAGACTACAAGGTGTGTCCATCGTGAGGTGGGAATCTCGAAGGAAGTCGGATGGCAAATCACCAGTCTGGACGAATAGAAATCACATCAGGCGTATGGCTGAGGATAAAGGTTGCTGCACAAACTGAAGTCCAATAACTACTCGGAATTAGCTAAGGTGGTAAATGTGGCAGATAGGTGGGGAGAAAGAAACGTGTAGTACCGAGGGAGGTCTTTGCCAGTGGTGAAATAGAAACAGAAGTAAGCTATAATAACAACGAATGGCAGTGAAGTCAGCAAAAGTCATAGTACAGTAGGGTTGCGTAAACATAATGGGAGGACTGAACTTTAGGAGTGCAAGTAGTAATGAATGTAACCACGATGGAGTCAGGACACAGACAACTTGCATATAGAGGACTATCTGCAAATGGTATCTGGCGGAACAGAAAGAGATGGCACGAAGTGTCCGACCGTCGAAGTGATTACCGGAAAGAAACGACACCATCACAGATTTTCAGACGGCCAAACTGAGGAAGAGATTTTATCAAACGATAACCTTGCAACCAAAGCATACAAGGTAAAATCGAACAAAGGACAGAGCAGGATGATGAACGTAGATGAACTTCGCGTTTCTCAGAAACAACGGAAAGCGACTTAAACAGCAGCTGATGGAAGGGAAATATAAACCCAATCCTGTCCAGAAGGGTGGAAATACCGAAAGAAACAAGGTGAGTTTAGAAAACTGGGAGTGCTACGGTTGTTGGGATAGAGTTTTCAGCAGGGCGTAATCGACACGAAAGCTAACTCATTTATTTAGAAACAGTTTTCAGAAGACAGCTACGGTTTCGTCCAAACAGAAGGGCACACGATGCACTAAAGAGGTGTCAGACAAAAACGTAAATGATGGATAAGGCATATGCAGAGTAGATGTAGGTTACGAGCAGTTCTTTGACACTAGTATGCCAAAGTAAGCTTTAATGAGCAATCACGAACCATCAGAGACGGAAGGGTTATATCCTTATTCACAAAGTTATCTCAATGCAGTGAGTGATAAGCGGAGAGTATTTAGAAAGGACCGAGGCAGGAGTACCGCAAAGGTGGTCCACTTTAGCCTGCTGTAGCAACATAATGCGTTAAATGAGCTAGATAAAGGAATTGGTACAGAGTGGACACAGACACGTCAGATATGCAGATGACTGTATGATATTTTGTGAAGCTAGAAAGAGTGCAGAGAACCTCACGCAATATCACGCCATATATAGAAGTAAACTGTTTCTTAAAATAAACAAGGAGAAAACCTGCAGTGGCAGAGCAACAAGGTCAAATACCTCAGGGTACAGCCTTTTATACAGGCACAAGGGGGAATGCAGACTGAGGATACACCCAAGTCAGTAGCTAAGATGAAAAGACAGAACAAGGGAACCGACAGAAGTAACGGATGGAGTAATTCATACAGGGCAATGAAAACTTACGCTATACACGTGGATTTGTCAATTACTTTGGGCTTCAGCAGACATAAAGAGTATCCTTTCTAGAACTGACGAATGGCTGAGACACAAAATAATGGACAATCTACTGCGAACAATGGAAGAAAGTAAAGACTAAATCACAAAAGAACCAAAGAAGTTAGGTAGTAGAAGAGGAAAGCGTGGATACGTGCAACATGCGAAAATGGAAGCTGGTATTGTAGGTGGAATACTGCATCACAGACTGCATTTTAACAATAAGAAAACTCCAGTGAACTCGGCCATCCGACGTCACAGAGTACCACATGAAAAATATGTGAAAACTAAAGAACCGCCGTGTACCGAACTGCACGCACGGTGGTGTGGAGAGTCGGTGAGACAAAATACATCTACCCTCTGCACGATTGCATCAGTTTAGTAACGCCTGTGTTTCTGGAGCATGCTAGTAACACTTGCAGCCCTGTGAGACATGCTAGTGACGCCCCTCACGCTGCAAGGTGTCGGAAAGCTCAGACTGAGGGGACGCATTCGCTTTCCGGACACACTACAAACGGGGCTGGATGGCGAGAACAGGACAGAAGACAGTGGTGTGCTTATTGAATTAAAAGAGTTGAATGGCATGGCCAGATATAGGCTGTGCTTATTGAATTGGGAAGAATGAATGATATACGAAGTAAGGCTGTGCTTATTTAGAGTATTAGGAATTAAAGATATAGCCAGAATACTGGCTTGCTTTGATTTTTGGGTGTAAGGGGATGTATGAGGACTGAGGATAGGGTTCTTGAACTGCTTGAGGAGAGTAGGGGTAAGGCTGTTTTCCGAGAAAGACTATGGAAATGCTAGGTATTAGCAGGACTGCGGTGTGGGAAGCATATTAAGGCTCTTAAGGGAGAGGGATAGAGATTAGTTCAGTGGCAGTAACAGAGGGTATGAGCTGATTGAAAGTCATCGATGTGTTTTCTACCAAGAGTGTTATGGATGAGCTGTGATGAGGATGGAGGCTATACAGGCAGGATTGGGACTTGAAGTGAGGTTAGGGATGAGGTCACTTCAACCAATGCCTCTTAAGGATATGAGCTGCAAAAAGGTGCACTAGAGGGCAGGGTTCTTATAGCTAAAAGCAAGACAGATGGCAGAGGAAGGCTTGGCAGAAATTTCTTTTCTCAAAAATGGGATTTATTTACGTATATTACTTCATCCTGATATGGACTACAGAGAGGCTATGCTTCTTACACAATAGCTAGCAGTTGCTGTTGGTAGAGTCTAGTAAGAGAGGTGACAGGAAGAGACACCGGCATAAAGTGGGTGAAATGATGTCTACCTTGAGTGTATCTGCAGGTACTTTCACAGAGGCAGCTACAGATGTGGAAAATGGCAGGCTTCTTATGCAGTTGTAGGTATTGGAGTGAATGTACAAAGCCATCCAGAAGAAGATATCCCAGATGAGTTAAAGGATATAGCAGGTTTATCTATGATGATAAGGAGCCCTCTAAGGGAGTGATGAGCAGGCTATCTGCGGCTGATAGTTAAGCATTATTTTAACTACTATGGAAACTGCCTGAGCATAGCTTTATGGAGATATATAAGGCACCAGATTTTTATTAGATAAAGATATATTTGTTATCACTCCTGAGGGCAAGAAAAAGGCAAGAGTGCAGGAGTTGACGATGAGGCAAGATTACTGGTAGAATATGAGGAAGGCGGAAGGGAAGCACTGTTTACAGGTGAAGTAAGCGTCAGGGAAGTTGGTGATGAAAGGAAAAATATGCAAAATTCACAAAAACAAAAAGTATGATTATGCTTTTTCTATGTATTGGAGATTAGCTTTTGTTTTACAGGCTGTAAGCCAGAGGATGGTAAACTGCGAATAATATCAATTTCTCTGGTAGAAGGTTAAAGACAGGTTATGTATTTATTGCAGATGATACCGAATTTGGTCATGGAGGAAAGATCCAACAGACAGTATAAATAAGCTTGACGCAAAGAGTCTGATACATTTGAGGCACCAAAGCTGTGCTATGCAGGGAGAGGATACGTATATACCTACAGCGGTTTTCCACACTTACTGTCTCATGCTGAGAGTAAAAGGGACCATATAAAGCTTATGTCGATTCTTTTAACTGATGATAGCAAGTTCAGACGGCAGAAAGGCATATACATAGAGAAAGCAGAAAAGATGTTGAAGAGGTCTATGAACTAAAAAGAAAAATTAAGCGAGTATGTCTATAAAAAGTGTAATGGAGCTTAGCTTTATATTTGCAAAAGATAAGGTGGTATCCATAGAGTAGAGAAAAGGAGAATGATAGATAGTTGAGACTACATTGCATAGCTGCAATGGAAGGATGCAGAATGCTCTCGGCATGATTGCGAAGATGAAGAGATGAAAGGTGGTGGCAAGGGTGGAGCCTTCTGGTGAGGCGAGAGAATGACTACTCCTGTATATAAGAGCTGATGAGTCAAAAAGAAATGACAGACGTACTGATGGTTGCAAGCTGCAATCTGCAATGGCCTTCTCGATTACTGTGAAAGACACATACACCGCTGGTGTTTGACTCTACAGGACTAGTCTAGCAGGCTCAGCCAGGCAGAGTCGAAAGACTTACCAGAAGGTATCAGCTGTCCTTGTATCAGCCAATATGTCACTTGGTATCAATGTGCTTCTTAAACTTCTAAAAAGCGTTACGACCACTATGAAAACGGTTTGATATAGAGATGGTTGAAAAGCACTCACACCAGAAGCTTGATGCACCAAGTGGTACTGCCCCTTGCACTGGCTGATGTGGATGAAGGATGAAGCTTGATGATATTTCTTTATAATCTTGTAGAACTAAAGTAAGGAGAGAAGAGAGAGTGTTTTAAATGAAATCGGTGTCTCAGCAGTAGAGGTCTGGGATCAGCCATAGTACGAGGAGGCACACGAAGTTACATTATGCAGGAACTGGATGAAGTTTATTGAGATCAACATACTGCGATATTCAGAGCCATATTTACAAAGGTGCTATGAGTGCAGCAAAGTTCCTAAAGGGTAAAAACACTGGGAACATACGTATGTCAGATATCGTTACTAAGGCTACACAGAGTAAATTAAAAGAAACCTGACAATTTCGGGAGTGAGCTATGTGATACTCCTTGTTTTGCTTTGGATTGTCAGTGTTTATAACTGCACCGCTTAAGTCTGCTCCCTGACTGTTAGAGGCGGGCACACCCGGACCTTAAGCTAGACTGTGACTTTATAAAATCCCGCAATCTATGAGTTTTTGCTATTAGCCATATACCTCTTTATCAATTTGACAAGATGGTTACTCCGACTAAGGATATACCACTTGACAAACCTAGTGAATATCACCAATAAGTGGTAAACGGCAATATACATAACACAGCTTTGTTAACAGTAGTGAGCACTGAAAGCCAGCTATAATTGCGTAAAGGAAGCTGTAATTGCTGCGAGGAGACAGCCAAAAGAGGACTTCTATTGGAGGAGATGAGAGGATGCCACAAAGACCAAAAGTAAAGGAGAGAGGCTTTGTCCGAGACATAAAGGGTGATGCGAGCATATGAGATAACTTTGACGGCAGCTGATATTTGCAGGACAAGCAGAGGAAGTAATCATCTATATGTGCTTGATGTAAGGAAAATTGACAGTGCGAATCCTTGGGAAACCCTGCTACTCGGCGTGTGGATAGGGTTCGTAAAATCAGATAAGACAGGGATTAAAGCTACCTTATGGCAAGAAGCTTTAATATTACAAGGCCTTGCAAAAATCAGGAAAACCTACTGTTCCTATAAGGGCTTTTGGTAGAAAAATGAGAAGGAGATTAAAGCTACGTTGGTGGTGTAGACACCAAGGCTCCTGTAATCAAAGGAAACCAGGGACGTTTAACCATATACACAGTAAGGCAGCTCCTTTTTCTTATAGGGAGGGAGTAAGTGTTACAGCACAATCAGCCAGGCGTGAACAGCTTTTGGTGGATGCTTCAAAAGTAAACCCCAGGAAAGAGGGTATATAAGGTGACCTACCGTTCTTGAGGATAAGGCCGGTAACAAGACTGCAAAAGTCTAGTAGGTAACCAGCAATTAAAGTCATCCAAAAGCCATCACGTAAAGTTGGCAAAAATATGTGAAAGAAACACTGGCTGAGACTACCGGCAAGAATAAGGACTGAGCTAGAGAAGCTTGACAAGATATTTGAATTTTGCACACACAAGATAAGCTACACACAGGGTACTCAGATAAAAGTGAGTGCCACAGAAGCTGCTTATAACGGCTTTGGGACACGCCACCGAGGACTGCTTTTACCTATGTTTGCAGTATCTGAGTGCACACTTTATCACTAGTGTGGCTTGGAGCTTCAATGCTCATGGTTGCCACAGAGATGGAGAGGCAGTGACCACTTTTGGAACCTGAATCAGGTATAAGGACAAGTGGTATCATTTCGTGCTCGTCCTCCGGCGAGCACGAGCTCATTTGAAGGCATTTATGCTTGGGAGACCTGAGCTAGCAAAGTTTGACGAAAGAATACGGTAAAGTCAATCCTGCTAACAAAGGACTACTATAATTTTTGAAAAAGTGCTTATCCTGAAAGGAAGCGGAGCATGGCGTGAAGGAAGATTAGTACAGGATGGAGAGTGGCACAGAAACAAGAAGAAATATTGGCACTACGGTGTGTGTGTTTTCAGGCGGCTTTATGGGGTGGCTATGCACTCTCTACGAGACTAGGCAACTTCGCCTCCGCCAGACAGGGAACCTTATTGAAATGAGTGCTGAATATATTCGGCAGGGGACCATACAAGGAAGTGGCATAGGCTTGCAGCCCTTCTCTGTTTGTCTCATGTTGCAATGTCTCCTGTAAGTTTTGATTAAGCAAAACCTCTGGAAAGCTTAGTACTGAATATACACCTTTTGGTATTTTGTTTATGAGGTTACATCTTGCTTTTTATACCTGCTGATGCAGATGCAGTCTCAGGTTTACTGCCTATACTCCTTTATGTCATCAGTGCAGTGGTTTACATTCACAGGTACCAGGAGCACAATCACTCCACGACATTTTCAGCTAATAACCTAAAAGCAGATGGTCTTGGGACATACTTATTATCACTCCGACTGGAAAAGAAGAAGACAGAGAAAAAGCGAAGACGTCATTTTATCCCTCACCTTCTTTTATGCCGGGAGTGGTTCTTGCGGTAGCTCCATGCCACAGATTTCGGAATAGAGCCAGCTGCTTTCTGGATTAATCATTGTACATCATAATTGCGGAAAATCGTGTCCCACGAGCAGAGCATGCTAAGCAGAGAACTTAACTATCTATCGCCTGACAGCGTATGGTCTCATTCCATCTCTCCGGCCTTATATAGTCAGCATAAGATGCCACATTCACAAGGCATACCTAGTTTTCGTGCCGGAAAAGTTATTTGCCTGATCTATGTATACAAAAGGAGGAGGGAGCTTGAGGAGGAGGCTATTTCGCCGGATTTCCTCTGCTGCCATGGACTCTTTACGTTGTAAAGCCTTGTACAATGATTGTTAATTCAAAGACAATATCTTGACGGGTGATTCTTGCAGGCCTATTAAATCAAGGTAATAGCCACCGCATTTTCCCGTACTTATTCTATAGTCTAGTATGTCGAATATCTTGTCAGAGATGTCTTGCACGGGCCATTACCCATAGCTCCTTGTTACAAGTTCTTTTCTCACACACATGAAAATCGAAGAAACTGTTCGCCTCACTGAAAAGCTCATCCGCCACAGGAAGTCCCTATGCGGGAGGCAGTAGTACTTACTGGGTCAGGTCAGAAGGAAATTCTGGACTTTTATCAGCAGCAAATGATAATGACATTAACCAGTCCGACTCTCTCTGTACTTCGGAATCTCCACCGAAAGGCCTTGTCGGCCACTTTGGCCTTATATAGCTTTGTTCTTTATCAACCCTCAAGCTCAAGCAAGAGATAATGACATAGTGCTTTCAGATTTATTCATGTATTCTGAAAAGCTCATTTAGCGATAAAAGCCCTGAGGCTCGTCAATTAGTACACATCTGTAGTCTGTAGGCAGAGGTTTCCACCGATTTCTATTATACTAGTTTATATCAGTGGACGCGCACCTGTAAGTGCTTAGATTCATCATATCACTGTTTCAAAGATCACATGCATATATAAGGCATTTTATAATGCCTCATCATAAGAGGCTCTTTCATTAAATAGCGAAGAAGCGCTTGAATGCATGGCTATGTTATCAGTCCAGCGATGAAGAGTGCATAGGCTCCTTTACTTTTCTCTTCGTTCTCTGTGCAAATAATGTATCGAAAATATTAATTTTCACTTTAATACTTCAGGATGATATCATTAAATTCTATTAGGATATCGCGTGCTTCTCAAATTCAAGCTGACATACATTGTTCAAGCGTAAAACCGCTTTGGAATCATCTGCTAGAAAATAGACTCGGTTTAATAACACACATACTTCAGTATCTCGCTTTCTACAATATTGAATCGCATAAACCTGGAATAGCCTTTTCTATTGCATCTATATGTTCGTCTCCCTAAAGCTGCAAAAAGACAAAATAGTTTCCAGATGCGAACATACGTTTTAATCCGGAATATCATTATAATTTGTACATATTGAATATCTTGAACTCGACAAATACTCATACATAGCCAGAGATACAGGATTCTCTATATGCTGCTTATCACATAATTGACGAATTTTATCGAGTTTGAGCTTTCAATGATAAAATCAATATCACCCAGGTCTTTCACCGATGGCGAGTGTGCTCTTAAAAGTCTCAAAAGAAAAGATATAATCCTCGGTATATACACACTATATTTCTAGTAAATAATCAATTGTAAACATCAAGTGCCTTTGCAATCTCATATAAAAGCACCAACGTGTACTATTTATCAAGCTGGCCTTCCAGTGCATATATCCGTTATAGTAGTCATTGCGACCCGCTGTCTTTACTTAATTGATATCTTGAAATATTTTTCTTAAGCAGTTCATTAATAATCATAATCCTCCTTTGATACAGTATATCGGTTTACCGTATATTGTCAATTTAATATTACTAGCGTTTTGGACTCCTGCAATAATTAAAACCAATACGCATGGTAGAATGAAGATATACTTTTCATTGGGGAAATGGAGGAGAGACATTGTACAAAACAGCAAAAGATTGGTTTCTTTAGCATTTTACTATATCATTACTTTTGATAAGCAGGGACGTTAAGGCGGATATTTGATGAAGGAGAAGTAACATATAGGTGATAACGTCACAGCCTGCTTGAATAAAAAGGTGTACTCACCATATCAGGTAAGGGTGATATGTGGAACGATACAGATGATACTAATGTATTACAACAAATGGTTCAATAACAACAAAAAGAAACAGAATATACAAAGTAGTAATCAAAAGGGGTGTTACCACCATAGGAAGAAGAGCATTCAGCTATATGGAGAATATACAGAGTGTATCTATTCCTGACACTGTTAATTATATCGATACCTACGCATTTTAAAAACTACATCACTAAAAAGTATAAAGATTCCTGCCAATGTTAAGAAAATAGGCATCCAGTCCTTTTATGAATCAGAATTAAAAGCTGTACCATCGGTAGGGACCGGTGAAATCGATGATTTTGCTTTCTCGCATTGTTATAGGCTAAAAATCCATTTCTATACCCAGTGGAACTAGGGCAATAGGAATGGGAGCTTTGCGAGTCCGGCTTAAAAACGGTGAAGATAGGTGACGATGTAAGAGAAATCAGAAAGAATGCATTTCCTGTGGTTAAAGCTACTGTTTACTCTCAAAATATAATCTTGGGAGAAAATGCATTTGAGCCTCTCACAATATTCTATGCCTATAAAGGTTCATCAATAGATCAGTATGCTGCCACTGAATGGGCACATAATCAATTACCTAAAGATAAGAATGATAAAAGTAAAGAGCCAGCCAAGATAAATGGTGTCAGGGTGTCATCCTAAGTAAAGGATAGTAAGGTTTAACAGAGTAAACGGTGCAAGGATATGAAATAAGAATACTGCTAACTCAGCGTCTATTGGATGCAAAGCAAGACCATAACTATAGCCAATATTTACAATGTTACAGGCCTTGAAGGTGGAAAGGCATACTATGTAAAAGTAAGGGCTTATACGATAAGTTAAAAGGCAAGAGAGTATATGGAAAAATACAGCAAAAGTAGTAAAATGTAAAACATAAATATTAGAATATTGCTATGATGACACATAGAAATAAAATAGGCTGTGTGTAAGCTTAGCCTCTCATGTATATATAGTGAGACTATGATTAAGAATTATATTAAACTCAGAGTTCTTAATCGAGAGGTATATAAGCGAGAGTTAATCAGAGTATGAGGATTTAAGTGAATATAGTAAAAATAGGGGCGCTTATTAACTGCGAGCGTGTTAAACAGGAACATTAGCATACAGAATGTGTAGCAAAGGAGTCTCGCCCAGAGGTCTGTCATAAGAAGGACTGGAAAGCGCGGGAAAGAGTGCTGGTGTGCTGACATGATTTCGTAAGCAGGTTAGGCAGGGCCTGACAATAACAGGTCGAGTTTATGCGGATGAAAGGATCTGCGTGAATTGAAAGTGAACGAAGCAGGAAAAGCTCGCATTTGGACGAGGTAGAAAGCGACTATGAGTGAAGACAGCTAAACTACTTGCGGAGCACGAGAGCATTAGCAGACTATAGAAAATCTCTACACTTTTGCAGGTTTACGAAAATGATGAAAAGCGATTCGCACAACTGCCAGATACAAGCAAAAATGAGACGCGGTAATAGCTTATCAGCTATAAGTTATAATTAAGAGCTTTTATGAGGAAGAAATTTATATATTTATTTGGCCAGAATAATATTTGTTGTAGTGGAATTTACTGGTCAGCTAAATGCATTACAGCATCGGAGAGCCAGCTTGATATACCATTGGAAGTACCACCTTTTGTACTTGGCTTTAAGGTTGTAATTAAGATTAGCTTTTTGGTGAGAGTACAACCATACTCCGTGAAGTTAAGGTTTCATAATTAGGATATAATTTACATCCTGCCAACCCATACTGCCCTATGTTATAATCTTTTCTTGTGAATAAAAACAAAAGGTGGTGAGATAGTGGTAGAGTTAGACCAGTTCAAAGTTACATTAAACTCTATGCAGAGCCATGAGTCGAAGTGAGGGATTCACTTTGACCCTTAACGAGCAAGAAGATGAGGCTCAGAAGAGTTAAACAGACTCATATCCGAACCTGGATTTTTGGGACGATGCGAGAAGGCAAAATGCTACTATGGCTGAAATATCAGGTGAAAGAACAATATAGAAGGCTTTTGACGAGCTGCAGGGGCTCTTTGATGATATAGGTGCACTTTATTGAAATGGCAGAAGAAGAAAATGATGCCTCCATGATTTTCAGAAATAGGTGACGAACTTGAGAGATTTAAGACAGAGTTTGATGCTCTTAGGATTTCAACCCTGCTAAGCGGCCCTTATGATAAAGATAATGCTATTATTACTCTTTACATGCGGGTGCAGGCGGTACTGAAGCCTGTGACTGGACAAGCATCCTTATGAGAGCCTACACAAGGTGGGCAGAAAGCAAAGGATTTAAGACAGAGGTTATCGACTATTTGGCAGGAGAAGAAGCCGGAGTAAAGTCCTGTACCATTGAAATTACGGGAACCAATGCCTATGGCTACCTAAAGAGTGAGCATGGAGTGCACCGTTTGGTTCGTATTTCACCTTTCAATGCTGCGGGAAAGAGGCAGACCTCCTTTGTATCCTGTGATGTAATGCCGGATATTGAAGATGATATAGATATCGAAATCAAAGATGATGATATAAGGATAGATACCTTCCGCTCAAGCGGTGCAGGTGGACAGCATATCAACAAAACTTCATCTGCGATTAGAATTACACATTTCCCATCGGGAATAGTAGTAAGCTGTCAGAATGAGCGTTCTCAGTTCCAGAATAAAGCCAAGGCCATGCAGATGTTAAAGGCTAAGCTTTATATGCTAAACAGCAGGAAAATGAGGCTAAGGAAGCAGGTATAAGAGGAGAACAAAAGACATTGCCTGGGGCAGCCAGATTCGTTCCTATGTGCTGTCAGCCATATACAATGGTCGGCGATCATGGGACAAATGCAGAAATCGGCAATGCACAGGCGGTTCTTGATGGCTACTTTGATCCTTTTTATCAATGCATATCTAAAAATGGAAGAGCATTAAAAAGAAGATTAACTATAATAAGTCAGTATGGGATATTCCTGTACTGGCTTTTTAATGAGGATAATCTTCAATATCTCAAGTTAAATAAACAACTTACTTAGGAAACCCATTGCGATTAGGACATACTCGTTGTATAGCCAGCGTCTATTTTCAATCAAATCAGAGGTTAATATGAATTTGCAGGGCAAATATTAGCCAGTAAAAATGGAAAAATGAAGCATAAAACCATTAGCTTTGACACTTGCAAATATTCTTAGTCTGTGTTAATATTCTTTTCTATACACACAAATGACCGTTAAGGGCATACAATAATTTGTGGATGAATGTCTTATGACACTCATATTATATTTGGTATAAAAAGTTACAATAATGGTGGGATGGGAAAAGATAAACTCTATTTAGTTTCCAGAAAGAGCTTTGCCTGAGGTTTTTATTACAAGTGGTTGAAGCAAAGAAGCTGCTTGAAACCAAAAAGGTAATGACTGTAGGTGAGGCAGCGGAGGCCGTAGGCATACAGCAGAAGTTCGTTTTATAAGTATAAAGATGAAATTAACTACTTTCATGAGAGATGCAAGAGGAAAGACAACTCTCATTTTTACTTGAGATGGAGGATAGACAGGGGACTGCTTTCCGAAGTGCTTAAGGAGGTAGCCCGTTATGGAGTAAACATACTGACTATCCACCAAAGTATACCGGTTAACGGCTTGGCTTCTGTGTCACTGAGTTTGCAGATTCTTAACGGACTGACTGATGTCACTGATATGGTGGCAAGCGTAGAAGCAATTGACGGAATTAGAAGAATGAAAATACTCGCAAGAGAATAAATAGAGGTGAAGAATGGTAAATGTAGGAATTATAGGATATGGAACTGTTGGCTCGGGAGTTTTGAGGTTGATGTACTACAAAACAGACAAAAGTATAGCAATAAAGGCAGGAGAAGAGATTAGGGTTAAAAAGAATTTGTGATCTTAGAGATATGCGCCTGGAGACCCTGCTGAGAAGTTAATTACTCATGATTTTAACGATATCTTAAAATGATGATGAGATTTCTGTTGTAGTTGAAACAATGGAGTGCACCAAGCCCTGCTTATGATTTTGTAAAGGCGGCTATAGAAGCAGGAAAAGAGTGTGTGTACTTCAAACAAGGAGCTGGTGCTAAGTACGGTGCAGGACTAATTAAGGCTTGCAAAGGAGAAAAATGTCAACTTCATTTGAAGCCAGCGTAGGTGGAGGCATACCTGTAATAAGACCTCTTAATTATTCTCTTACAGCAGAGGGAAATAATTGAAATTCAGGGCATTCTTAACGGAACCACTATCATTCTCACCAAGATGGATAAAGAGGCCTTGACTATGATACAGTCTTTCAAAAGAGGCGCAAGCTATGGGCTATGCTGAGAGGAATCCAAGTGCGGATGTGGATGGATACGACAGCGGTAGAAAGATAGCTATCTCACTTCTCTGCTTATGGCAACCAGGTTGACTTTGAAGACATCCCAGCAGAGGGCATATCGAAAATAACCAAGGAAGATAGGAGTATGCCAAGATCTTTAGATGCTACCATCAAGCTGATAGGCGAAAGCAAGAAGGACGGGTGGAGTAGTGTGTGCAAGAGTTGCTCACTGTAATGCTAGCAGAAATCCAGCCTCTCACAGCGTGGAAGACGTATTCAATGCCATTTTAATAAAGGGAAATATGGTTGATGATGTTGTCGTTCTACGGCAGGGGGAGCAGGTAAGCTTCCTACAGCAAGCTGCTGTGGTTGCAGATGTAGTAGAAGCTGTGAGAATAAGGACAGACACCTTGATATCAACTGGGATGAAGAAAAGCTTACCTTGGTGACATCAGGACATTATAAGCAGAAGTTCTTTGTGAGAGTGCCTGAGAGTGAGGAGTCAGCAAAGGTAGTTATCAGGGCTTAAAGAAGTTAGCTACAGACGGGCGTAAAGGGAGAATTTGCCTCATCAGATACGCTAACTCGAGGCTGAATTTGAGGAGTTAACCAAGGATTTGAGTGTAAAACAAAATAATAATTAATTACTCTAGTAAAAATATCTTGCAAATATTACAATTAAGCGTTACGCTTATAAAGTATTTGAAATGTTTTTAAAGCAGGTAAAACCAATGCTCTTATATCATAAGTGCAATATTTGACACAGATAGTTTATTAATCAATATGTGAAAGTTTAATACAGGTTCACTAGATGGATTTGAGATAAATAATTGTTGAAAGGTAGTAAAGTTTGGTGGAAGTTCGCTTGCAAAATGCAGAACAGTTTAAGAAGGTTGAGAGATAATCAAGTCTGAGAAGAGAGGCATTATGCCATACCTTCTGCACCTGGAAAGAGATTTAATACAGATATCAGGTGACTGACTTGCTGTATAAATGTCAGGAGAGAGGCTTCTAATGGAGAGGACTTTTCAGAAGAGTTTGAAGATATTAAGTCAAGATACAATGAGATTATAGCAGGGGCTTGCATAGAGCTATCCCATGCTGATGAATTTGCTAGATATAGAGAAGAACCTCAAAGAAAAGCAGGTAAGGACTATGCGGCCTCAAGAGGCGAATACTAAATGGTATTATTATGGCAAAATATTTGGATTTTGCTTTCGTAGATGAGCAACGGTTCTTTTCTTTGATAAGGATGGAGTATTTGACTCTGACAAAACGAAAGTACTTTCAAAGAAACTTAAAAATTGATTATGCTGTCATATCCGAGGCTTTTATGGCTCTATGCCTGATGGAACTATCAAGACATTTTCAAGAGTGGATCCGATATCACAGGTGCGATAGTAGCAAGAGCTGTGAAAAGCTGATGTATATGAGACTCCGACAGATGTTTCGGGCTTTTCTTGTTTGCAGACCCAAGAATTATTTACGATCCAAAACCTATTGACATTATTACCTAGTAAAGAACTTCGTGAGCTTTCCCATATGGGGGCGTCTGTCCTTCACGAGGATTCCATCTTCCTGTAAGAAAGGCAGGTATCCTAGTAAATATCAAGAATACCAATGCTCCTGAGGATCCGGGAAGCTGGATAGTAGAAAGCACAGGACAGAAGTCAAAGTATGTTATCACAGGAATTGCAGGAAGGAAGAGATTTTCAGCCATCAATATCGATACAGTTACAGTGAATGTGGAGATTGGCTTTGGCAGAAAAGGTAGCTTCAGGCATTTGAAGAAAATGACATTTCTTTTGAGCATATGCCATCAGGTATCGATACATGACACTTTTTGTAGAGGAGAAGGTTTTCGAGCCTAAGGAACAGCTGGTTGTATCTGCCATTCATAAGCTGGCAGAGACTGACTCCATAGACATTGAATCAGGCATCAGCCCTCATTGCCGTAGTAGGAAGAGGCATGAAGTCTGTAAGAAGCAACAGGGAAGGATATTTGCAGCCCTTGCATATGCCCGCATCAATGTAAGGATGATGAGATCAGGGCTCCAGTGAGCTTAATATCATAATCAGAGTAGACAACGAAGACTTCTGAGCTTGCGATTAAAGGCGATATAAGATATCTTTGTAGAAGTTCAACTATGATATATTGAGGGGTTAAGACGATGGACATAGCAGATTGCGGAAGAACTCGGTGATTAGAGACGGAACAGGTATAATGCAGTTATCAAGCTTTATAGAAGAGGAAATACCATTCCTTTTTATTGCGAGAGATACAGAAAAGAACAGCATGGAGCGCTTAATGATGAAGTGCTCCGCATCTTGATGAGAGAGCTAGATACCCTAAACAACTGGAAGAGAGGAAAGCTCAGGTTATAGGTCTTATAGAAGAACAGGGGAAAGCTTACTGATGAGCTAAGACAGGCTATAGAGGCCGCAGAAGCCTTTGGTTACTGTCGAAGATTTGTACAGACCGTACAAGCAAAAGAGGAGAACCAGAGCAACTATAGCAAAAAGAAGCAGGCTCTCAGGACTTGCCATCATCATTTCTTACAGCAGACAGACAAAGCGCTCTGAAGAAGAAGCTCTTGCCCTACATCAATGAGGAAAAGGGGAATAACTGATGTGCAGTCCGCTATCAAAGGTGCTGATGGACATTATAGCGGAAGAGATATCAGACAATGCTAGATTATAGAAAATACATCAGAAATATAACCTTTGACAAAGAAATGTAATTTCAGAGGCAAAAGATAAGGAAGCTCAGTCAGTTTATGAGACCTATTACAGCTTTAGTGAGCCTGCAAAAGAAGATAACGGGATATAGAATACTTGATTAATCGCGTATGAAGCAGAGAAGATACTAACTGTTAAAATCGGAGGCCCCTGTTGATGAGATACTGGACTACCTATGTAGAAAAGTTATAATCAGAGATAATAAATATACTACTGAAGTCTTAAAGGAGACAGTAGCCGATTCTTATGACAAGGCTTATAGCTCCATCAATTGAAAAATGATATAAGGGCAGAGCTTACGGAAAATGCTGAGGACGGGAGCTATCGAAGGTGTTTTGGAAAAGAATCTTACCCAGCTTCTATGCAGCCTCCAATCACAGGAAAGCGAGTGCTTGGCTGGGATCCTGCGTTTAAGACAGGATCTAAGCTTGCTGTAGATGGATGAGGCAAGGTGCTTTATACTACCGTCGTTCACCCTACAGAGCCTCAGAATAAGGTGGCTGAGACCAAGAAGAGAGTGGCTGATCTGGTTATACGGGAATATCACTGATATCTGTAGGCAATGGTACTGCCTCCAGAGAGTCTGAAAATGATAATTTCAGATATGATTAAAGAGCTTCATCTTCCTGTTTCTATGTAATAGCAGTAAATGAAGCAGGAGCTTCTGTTTATTCAGCAAGTAAGCTGGCTACGGAGGAGTTCCCTGAGTTCGATGTGGGACAGAAGAGGTGCGCCTCCATTGCAAGAAGGCTGCAGGACCCTCTTGCTGAGCTTTTGTTAAGATGAGAGCCTAAGGCTATGGGTGTTGGGCAGTATCACATGATATGAATAAAAAGAAGCTTGGAGAAGCCCTTGGCGCAGTGGTAGAAGACTGTGTAAACAGAGTGGAGTCGACTTGAAATACTGCTTCAGCTCCGCTTCTTCCTATGTTTCAGGAATCAATGGAACTATAGCAAAAACATTGTAAACTACTGAGAAGAAAACGGTAAATTCAAGAATAGAAAAAGAACTATTGAAGGTGTCTAAGCTTGACCGACAAAGGCATTCTTACAATGTGCAGGCTTTATGAGAATAATGGATGGAGACAATCCTCTTGACTCAAGCGAGTGTACATCCTGGAGTCCTATAAGGCAGCAGAAGAGATCTTTTCTGCACTTGGCTATGATCTTTCTGCACTTAGAGGAAGCGGAATTAAGGGCATAACCGTCGAGATTAGAAGCATCCTGACTTAACAGCCAAGGCAGATGCTGGGTGAGCTTACCCTTAAGGATATTATAAGTGAGCTTGAAAAGCCTGGAAGAGACTCTAGAGCAGATCTTCCTGCCCCTATCCTAGGACTGATGTCTTAGACATGAAGGGATCTTAAGAGAAAGGGTATGGTTATGAAGGGAACAGTCCGCAATGTCATTGATTTCGGTGCTTTGTGATCACATCGGTGTACATCAGGATGGCTTGGTTCACATATCCGAATTATCAGATGAAGTTTGTAAAGCACCCGCTTGAAGTGGTGAGTGTGGTGACATAGCTGATGTAAAAGTTATTGGGCAGATATTCCTAAGAAGAGGATATCTCTAAGCATTAAACAGGCAAAGGGTTAAAAATGACCATTTACGAGAGTAATTCAGAGGAAGAGACATTAATATAGGTAGAAACTGGGAGAAAAGGCAGATGAGGTGGGATTATCTGCCTTGAAGACGACCTGGAGTTGGTAAGACTGATTTGCTTGATGGTTTGCAGTGGGACTTTCGATAGAGGACCATATTGACAGCCCCACTTTTACTATAGTTCAGGATATACAGAGGGAAAGACTGCTCTCTCTATCATTTTGATGTACGTACTAGGCGATATATCTGAAATGGATGAAATAGGCTATGAGGGACTATTTCTACGGAGATGGAGTCTGCCTCATAGAGTGTGGTCTAAGATAGAAGAACTCATTCCAAGTCAGCAGGTACACATAAGAGTAGAAAAAGATTTGGCAAAAAGGCTTTTGAACATAGAAGGGTAGTGGTAGAAGAATGAAAGTTTTGAGTATGGATACTTCAGGCTTGGTGGCATCAGTTGCAATAGTTGATGACGAGACTCTGTGGCTGAATATACTGTTGAGCATAAAAAGACACATTCTACTACTCTTATGCCCATGCTTGGTGAAAATAGTTAAAATGTCTGAGCTTGACCTTATGAAATTGATGCATTTTTGCCATAGCTAGGACCAGGTTCATTTACAGGGCTTAGAATAGGCTCCGCCGCTGTAAAGGGCTTGCGCTTATAGCCTAAACAGCCTAGTATCCCTGTACCTACTCTGCAGCCCTTGCCTACAATGTGCAGTTTTTGACGGATAATCTGTCCTATTATGGATGCAAGAGAGAACAGGTCTATAATGGACTGTACATTTTAGAATGGCGAATTTACTGAGCTGAAGAACAGAGAGCTTTGGCTCTGGAGGAGCTTTTAGCTGAGCTTATATAATGAATTTGCAGGAGAAAAATAGTTTTCCTTGGAGACGGGGTGCCCGTATACAAGCATAATACTGAGGAAAGGGCTTGTAAACCCTCATTTCTACGCCCTCTGCCAAATATTTCAAAACAAAAGGCAGGAAGTGTGGCAGTTTTTAGGAAAAATGTATTATAATAGAGGTGTTATGGAAACTGCAGAAAAGCCACTGAGCCTGTCTATCTTAGGCTTTCTCCAGGCTGAGCGTGAAAGAAATGAAAAAGAAACAGGAATCAAAACGATAACTATGGATGTATTTGATATAGAAGAGTTAAAAGCCAGAGCATTGTAAAGAGGTGGCTGAGATAGAAAAATCGATATTTTCCTGCCTTGGTCGAAATGTCGTATATGGAATGTAGAAGGTGAAGATAAACACTATTTCAGAGCTATCGAAAATGGAGAGGTAATAGGCTATTGCGGCTACTGGGGAGTGCTTGATGAGGCTGAAATCTGCACGTTGCAGTAAGAGCAGATGCCAGAAAAAGAGGAGTTGGCGAGGCTTTGCTTAATGGAGACTTATTGAATGAGAAAATCAGATAAAAGGACAAGATTTTTATTAGATGTGAGAGTAGGAAATGAGGCTGCAATAAGCCTGTACAAAAACTTGGGTTTAAGGAAGACGGAATACGTCCGAACTTTTTATGATGAACCTAAGGAAGATGCCTTGTAGTCGCTTACAATCTGATATGATATAGTTATACAGAGGGTCGAAGTCGAGACTGTATGTGCTTATTACGGCTTCCTGTATGTAATGACACGGAGATTAAGGAGATTTAATGCTGGATATATGTTTATTAGGGTCACGGGCGGCATGATGCCGTTACCCTAACTATGAGTTCCTTACCTCGCTGCTTTACGCCAGATACAATGGAAACAGTGTGCTTATAGACTGTGGTGAGGGAACCCAGGTTGCGGTTAAAAGAAGGGATGGAGTGTAAATCCATAGGCCTTATCTGCATAACTCATTTTCATAGGTGACCATGTAGCAGGAATTCCCGGACTTTTGCTATCCATTGCGTAATTCCGGAAGAACAGAGCCTATTACAATTTTAGGCTAAAGGGATAGAGAAGGTTATAAAAGTCTTTATGCATAATTGCGCAAGAACTTCCCTTTGATGCTAACTTTGTTGAGATTGAGGAGATGGCGGCGTTTTTGAGTTTTTGGAATGAAGATTGAAGCCTTTAAGCTAAAAGCATAATGTGATTTTGCTACTGGATATAATACTAATAGTGGATAGGGCTGGCAGATTTTTACCTGAAAAGGCAAAAGAAAATGAGGTCCTCTAAAATGTTGGAACAGGCTTCAAAAAGGTGAAACAGTTGAATATGAAGGAAAACCTATACACCTGATATGGTCATGGGAGGAGAAAGAAAGGGACTTAAGGTTACCTACTGTACCGACACGAGACCTGTACCTATAATTGCTGAAAAGGCAGCTGATGCGGATTTGTTCATTTGTGAAGAGTATGTATGAGGACCAATGAGTCAGACATGTAAAGCATAAAGAGAAGAAGCATATGACCATACATAGATGAGGCATCAGAGCTTGCAAAGATATGCAAATCCCAAGAAAGATGTGAAAGCTTACGCATTATAAGCGCTGCAATGGCACATCCGGAGCAGTATATTAAGGAAATGAAAGAGATATTTAGTGAGGTCAAATTAGGTAAGGATGGAAAAAGCATAGACTTGATGATGATGATGACAAATAAGGAGCTTTTATGCAGCACAAAATCCAATAGTTGTTACGCTGGTGATGATTGCCCTCGCGCGGTATTGTGGTGGATTTTTCTCGGCTAGAAATGTGGAGAAAAGAGGCTGGAGCCAGAAATAGTAAGACTGAAGTCGAGAAACTTATGGAACTGGATTTGGATGAAAATTATCCGAAACTGGGCCAGAGTGCTTAAATTAGCCAACAGGATTGTACCTTACTATAATAGGGTACACAGATCGAACAGCTTAAGCTCCTGGCTCACAAAATCAAAACTATTTGATGAGGAGCTGCTCAAAAAGAAATCCTTATGATGCATATGTTGTAGAAAGATTGAAAGAGTAGAGGGTTATATCGGCAGTGACCATAATTAATATTGAGTACAGAGACTTGCAGATGCAGAAAGAAGAAAGAGGAGGCTATAGGTTCTGTAATCTTTGCATCTTACTTTTCTTAAGGGGAACGGACATAAGAAACCAATAATAAATATCATTTAAAGGGAGATGAACAAGGAAGGTGGAAAGATTCTTTTGGGGAGTAACATCAAAAACTTTTAAGTCTAACAGAGTATTCATGGCCTTACATAGATAAGTCTTTGCTTTCAGGGCTTATTATTTCTAATGGAAATTCCTCGAATTCCCTATGCATCAATAACTCTCCGAGGATACTGGCTCAAGCTTGAAATTGCCTTACAGCACCACTCACACGCAGAAGTGTATTTACAGCTTCTACCCTGTGCGAAGAATGGGGAGTAATATGAATATACTGGCTATTGAATCGTCTTGTGACGAAACGAGCGGCAGCAGTGGTGAGTGATGGCATGGAAGGGTACTCAAACATAATATCTGTCACAGATGAGACATGCATCAGCTTTATGGCGAGTGCCAGTACCTGCAAAATTGCGTCCAGAAAGCATATTGAAAAGAACAATTCGATAATAGACGAGGCATTAAATGAAACAAAGCTTACTGAGAGAATAGATGCAGTAGCTGTAAACCTATGGATGCAAAGGCTTAGTGGGGCATTGTTGGTGGGGTTTCAGCAGCTAAAGGCAATAGCCTTTGCACATAATAAGCCGCTTATTGGAGTGCATCATATGAAGGGCATATTTCTGCACGTTATATAGAAAATAGGAATTGGAGCCATATTTTTATGTCTCTGGTTGTATCAGATGGACATACAAACTTAGTGATAGATTAAGGACTATGGAGAATATGAGTACTTGGGAAAACGAGGACGATGCTGCAGGAGAAGCCTTCGATAAGGGTGGCATAGAGCAATAGGCTTAGGCTATCAGGAGGATACTCAGATACAGAAAATCTCAGAAGATGGAAATGAAAGGGGCGATAAACTTTCCCAGGGCGAAGGTAAATAACATAGCCCATTTGACTTCAGTTTAATTACAGATAAAATCATCTGTGTAATTATTTAAACTCCCTATGAAATGAAGGAGAAGAGATAAATAAGGCAGATGTTGCGAGCATCTTTCGGGAGGCTGTGGTTGAAGTGCTATGAAAGCCATACTATAGAAGGAGCAAGAAACTTGGTTTTTGAAGAGTTACTGTGAGGGAGGGTAGCCTCGAATACGCATAGAACTAAGATGAGGCAGAATGTGAAAAACATGGTTTTGAATCATCAAGTCACCTATACTGTATACAGATAATGCAGGCAATGATAGGGGCGACGGCATGATTACTGATAAAAGGACAGCTTGCTGAGTTTAACTCTGAATGCGGTACCGAGCCTAAAGTTAGGGCAGAGATAATGTAAAAAGACTTGAATTATTTGAGAAAGGGCTATACTATAATTAATAGAATTAATTGAGAAACAGAGAGCAGCATCAAGGAGAAATCTCTGTCGTGTGCTTTCTTTTATATAAAGATATAAAGTGTCAAAACAGCAAAAATGTTTGACTTGGGCTTCTCTTTCAAAGAGAATTTATATCATTTTGAAATGCATATCCTTTAAAAGGGAAATTCTATGATCGATGCGAAAGGCTATGATGTAGCGCTAATTGCGGGTGTTGTGGGAGCACACAGCAGAAGAACTGTCAAGATATGAGCTTTCAGTAATTTAGTACTTGAAAAAGAGGAGGATGTCTGTTCAGGACCTCCAAAGGCCAATAGTGGTATGAGTACTGGATATGATGCAAAACTCGGTGCAAATGAAAGCAAAATGTCAATGTTGAAGGCAGCAGGATGATGCCTGAACTTACGATTGGACTTTGAATTTCAAAACAATGGTTCTTTAGTGCTTTGCTTTGAGGGAAGGATGATAAGCTAATGAACTTCTTGAAAAGGAGAAAAACAGGTGTTGAGGCTTAAGATTATTGAAGGTGATGAAGTTGGGGATATAGCAGACCTGAAGTGTCACAAGATGCAGTTGCAGCACTCTATGTACCTACCGGAGTATAGTCTGCCCTTTTTGGACTTAATATAGCTCTGGCAGAAAATGCCTGCGATAATGGTGGGAATTTAAGTTTTTGACTGAGGGTTGAAAATATTAAGATTGAAGAGGTTATTATTTTCACTAACGGGGAAATAAGGACTACATATGTAGTAAATGCTGCAGGGCTGTATGCAGATGTTATACTTTGTAACCTTTGAACATAAGCAAAATAAGTCCAGAAGGAGATTACTGTCTTGATAGAGGGGCTTGACGGTTTTATAAAACATACAGTGTTTACTTCCGGGCAAGAAAAGGAAGATATTGGTGACACCCTACTGTATTTATCATCTTGGGGCACATACTACTACGGGAAAATAAATGATAAAGAAGAAATACAGCAGCCGACATTGATTGTATCTGACTCTCAGGTAAGAGTGTGAAAAATGTACCTTTTAAATCAGATAATTACTTCTTTTGCGAATTCGTTACAGCGGAAACAGAGATTTTGTTGTAGCAAGTAGAGGACTGCAAAGGCTTTTTGATGCAGCCGGAATGAATCACCAGGGACTCACCGTCCCTGCGATAGGAAAATTCTGCAGAGAGATTTCCATTGCCTCTAAACAGTTTTCAAAACCTAATTGGAATGGAAGAAGGAAGGGGATAGTAAAAGCAGCTCTGCTTCCTTATGAGGAAAGAGTGGAAATTAGTGAGAAAATCCTAAGTATGGAAAATAGTCTGCCGTTGTAAGAGATAAGTGAAGGTGAGATTATAGAGTACAATCACAAGGACACTTGGAGCAACTTCCTAGATGGACTTAAAGGAGGCGTGTGGGCAGGGGGAGCAGAGATGTCAGTGGGATTTTGTACTCAGAGCTATGGAGTTAATTTCGGAGTATGCAGGTATTCCATTAGAAAAGATTTGTAAAAATACAGGTTCCAGAATGGCACCTCAGGAGGTGGGATCATGGAGATATAGATTATCATAGGAGGGTGCAAGATCTACAGCAACTTTATCGGCAAAAGAAGGAAGGAGTTGAAGATGTCTAATCATTAGAAGAGATAACTGCGTGGTGGAATATTACAAACCAATGTATACATAATGGATTTTGGACTTCTGTACCTTCTAAGGAAAGAAATTTGTCGGTAGGAGTACGTAAGCTCGTTATAAGGCAAGGTCATTGAAGATTCCTTACGAGCTTGAAAAACCCTATTATTAAGCATAAGTAAAAATCTTGGAAATAACCATAGTGAAATGGGAAGACGGGCTTTACACTGTATTAAAGGCGAAGAGCTGTAATTTTAACTAATGGGATGTAAGGGAAAGGCCTGGGGTGCATAATACGGGGTTTAGGCCATGGCGAGGTGTATTCTGCAGGAACACTCAAAGGCTTATAAATATCGAAGAAACAGGTGGGAAAAAGGTAGTAATACTTGGTTCAGGAGATATGAGGACTTAATATGTCGAAGGATGACTCCCAGGAGAGCACAGGTAAAGCCTTGTAGCTGAGCTCTTACCTTATTCAGGCGGGCTGAAAGAAACATAGTACAATGCCTTGAGGATTATAATATTCCGCTTCATTCGCTATACGGTAGTCAAAATTCATCATAAAGGAGTAGCTGGAATAACTATTGCAAGGGTGGGGAGGATAGAAAGAACCCTATCACAGGGACTGAAGGAATCTTCAAGCTGTGATACCTTACTTTTGTCTGTAGGACTCTTGCCTGAAAATGAGCTTTCAAAATCAGCAGGAGACTAAGCTGATGCAGGAGATACGTAGTGAATGATAAACTTTCTACTAATGTGAAGGAATTTTGCCTGTGGCAATGTTTACCTCATCATGATCTGGTTGACTTTGTATCAGAAGAGGCGTGCTGCAAGATAATCAGTGAAACACATGAGCGAAAGAAGAACAAGGCTGTACTTACATGAGATAAGACTGAAGGAGGATGAGTACAGTTCCACAGTAAATATTTCGAAGATATGAGAGACAGTTTGAAGGTGCGTTTTAGAGTGGGTGATGTATATAGGGATAAATTTGTTTCTGTATATGCAGGTAAAGAGTGCCTTATTCATAAAGAAAAAGATACTTGCACCAGGAAATGGAAGAGATAATCTTGGAAAAAGACAAACTTATGAAAACTATCTTATATTACTTTAATTAAAGTTTGTCTTGAGGAGGTATAGTATGGAAAAAGAGAGTTAATCTGTATTTCCCATCCAATGGGCTGTCAGATGACAGTGCTTATGGATGATAATATAAGGGTTACAGGAATACCTGTAAGCGTGGTGAGGTATGTACGGAAGGAAGGTAACAAACCCAAGGAGGGTAGTAACTCCACAGTAAAGAGATTAATGGTGGTGGTGCAAGAGTTTCAGTAAGGACTGAGACAGATGTCCTAAGGATAGAGATATTTGAGTTATGAAAAGTATTAAAAGCAGAGCCACTGCTCCAGATTAAGATAGAGATATAGTTATAACAAACTGTGCAGGAACCAGGGGTCACAGTGAGTTTTGCAACGGGATGTAAAGAAGATGAAATAAGATTATAACTTAAATAGAAAAACAGTGCATTTACTACTTGTAAAATTATATAATAACTGTTATAATCAAAACAAGTGCATTTGTTTTATATAAACTATATAGGAGATGTTTCAATGAGAAGTCTACGAAAGTTAAAAAGAATCTTCTTTTTATTTCTTGCAGGAATTGGTTTTATTACTTGCCGGTCGGTATGAAGTGACAGCTATTGGATGCATTAACGTGCGGCAAAATTCCAATTCAGGCCTTCCCCTGTTGGACAGAACGTCATTCTCTGATAAAAGCGAGAAAAGCTGAGAAATACACGTGGATAAGTACGGAAAGATGTGCTGAATTGCGATGTAAAGCAGGAAATAATGCCTGTCAGAGAAATCTATAGGACAGGTAAGACCCAGTGGATGGCATACTGTTAAATGTTAAAATAATTAAGATGGGTGTTTGTATAACCGCTGCCATTTGATGGCTTATCCGTTGGCTGGAGAAAAGTGCAAATGAAAAAGACTGCAGACCAGATATCTAAATGTGAGATGCTGCCATTTGAAAACAAGGTTTGCAGACTATGGACAACCGGAAATCATCATGCTTTGTAGAGTAAGGGCCTATTTAAGGAAATGATTTGGTGGCAGGGGTACAGATGGGCAAAATCCTTGGGGATAATGGAAGAGGTGTCTTTCAATATATACTGCTACAATCTCAGCCTGGTCTGAGATAAATTATAAGGATGGAAGCAGCTGTCCTGATAGTAAAATAAAGGCGAAGGGTTCAGAAAACCAAGAAAAAGCTATAAAAAGTGACAGAAATTCTAGAAAATAAAGAAAAGTACGCGCATATTTTATCTTAACATGCTATAATTCTTTTCGTTGATGATGGGCTATCGCCAAAGCGGTAAGGCAACGGACTGACTCCGTCATCAAAGGTTCGAATCCTTTTGGCCGTTCAATTACACTCGATAATAGAGTGCTGTTGGATGCATACAAAATTCATGACAGTGAGGTTTAAAAGCAGAAAGGTATTATGAGAAGAATGTAATGACATACGAAGGATTGCAGGAACTCAGAAAAGATTTAGAACATCTCAAGGTAAATCGTGGCGTGAGTTGCGGCGAAAATCAGAAGCTCGTGAGCAGGGAGATCTTTCGAGAATGCTGATATGATGAGCAGGAGATGAGCAGCGTGATATAGAGAGCAAGGATAGAGGAGTTAGAGATGCTTAAGAATGCTGAAGTATTCTTGGGAGAATCTACTGAAGGGTACTCATGATCTTGGATCAACTTTACTCTTCTTGACATGGAATATGATGAAGAGGTAGTTTACAAACTCGTTGGTGCAACCAAACAAATTTGGAAGGTGGGATTTCAAAATGAATCTTCGAGGTGCCCTTAAAGGTGTGAGAGGGTGATATAGTTGAGTTGAGTACACCGGCAGGAGCAACTTGAGTACAGAGAGTGATTAAGATTCATAAACTAGGAGAAAAGATAGATGGCACAAGAAATCAAACACTCATCACACGAATGAGCAGGTTGAAATCCGTGAGGAGAAACTTGAGACATAAGGGCCAGCAGGATCCTTTGTGACAACCAAGGTTTGATGTTACGCATCATTCAGCAGATATAAGAAATGATTTTACGAGAATTTAGAGATAAACAGTGTTGTATAGCCGGAAGGATGATGTTTAAGCGCATCATCGTTAAGGCAAGTTTCTGCAATATATCAGACAGGCACGGCAACATCACGGTGCTATGTTGCGAGGGATTCTATCGGTGAAGGGGAGCTTATGCTGATGAGAAATATAATGTAGGTGATGTAATCAGCGTTAAGGGCTATATATTTAAAGACAAAGACAGGTGGATTTCAGTTCATCTGAAGAAGTTACCCTCCTTACCCAAGAGCACTTAGGCCTCTTCACAGAAAGTATCACGGACTTAGGATACAAGAAGCAAGATACACTGCCAGAGATATCTTGACCTTATTATGAATCAGGATGTAAGAAATACTTTTTGAAAAAGGTCACAGATCTTAAAGAAATCCGTTCTTTCCTTGCAGAGAAGGACTTTATGGAAGTAGAGACTCCTCTTGCTTGTTGAAAATGCAGGAGGAGGCGGCTGCAACTTTTTCACTCATTACAATGCTCTTGATGAAGAAGAAAGCAAGAATCTCTCATGGGCTTTATACAAGAGCGCCTTATAGTAATGGTGGTTTTGAAGAGTGTTTGAGATTGGACGAGTATTTCAGAAAGTGAAGGTGTAGATACAGGGCATAGCCTGGATTTACACTTATGGAGCTTTAATCAGGCTTATACAGGTTATGATGGCCTCAGTGGAATCTCTGCTGTGGAGGGGATGTTTGAATATCTCGCGAGCAGGTGTGCAGGAGATGCCGTTGTGCTACAATGGGCTAGGGCTTGACACTAGCAGGCCGTTTAAGCGTATGACTATGTACTTGAGTGCGGTGAAGGTATTCAGGTGTTGATTTTGGTGAAATCACTACAGATGAGGCAGCTGAAGGCTGCGCGAAGGAGAAGAATATTGCTTTCGAGGCCTCATCGCAGAGGGTGATATCTGTCAGCAGCACTGGCTGCGGGAATTCTGCGAGAGGAGATGATACAGCCTACCCAGCTGTTATGGATCATCCTATTTGAGAGTTTCACCTCTTACCAGAAAAAGCCGAGGACGCGAGGATGAGGTTTGAGGCGTTTTGAGCTCATCGCTGATACTGCAGGGGTCTGGCGCTTATTCAGGAAGCTGATGATCCTCTCGAGTCAGAGGCGTTTTGCATGCTCGGATACGCTGCTGCGGCAGGAGTGAAGAAGCAGAACTACACTGACGAGGGACTTCGCCCACGCACTTGAGTGTGCATGCCTCCTGCAGGCGGTATCGTCTACGCATAGACGGACTTAGCAATGCTCACTTGCCGAGTCAGCTTCAGTGGGGATGCTGACTCTGATTCCCTACCCTGAGAGCCTTAGCCCTGATGAGGAGACTTCTTCATCAGTTGGCACTAGAGTCACTGCCACTGCAGATTGATTTCTCGAGGTTGAAATGGAGCCGCTTTTGCGGATGCGACGTGGACTTTGGGACTTTCCAGTGCAGTCTGATTTTAGATGTATGAGGTAAAAGACTGCGTGGCAGTGCTAGAGCAAGAAGCTGTACAGTTCTGCACTCGAGTCATGGTACGAGCTGGACAGAGACAATTTTAAGTGAGTATTCATCTCACTACCTATGGGCCTGAGGGAGTTAGACTGGAAGGGCAACTGCATGCACCATTGCACCAACCTTCCTCCAAGAGCTATGAGTGGAGTGGGTTACCAACGTGCTAACTATCAGCTATACAAAGTGAAGAAGGCGAGGAGGACTTAACCTTCTTATAGTTTGATAACAGGATACCCTGCAGGGGCGAGAGATTGCATGAGAAGAAACTCACTGCGCAAAGGTATATTTTGGATTACATACGTGGTATGGGTGTCAAAAGTGTTTGGCTGCAACGTGTTAGGATTGCTGTGCGCTACGCCTCGCAATCCTTGCACAGACTCGTAGTCCGCTCATGCAAAAATGGCTAGCATGCACTCATATGCGTGTCCAAAGATAATAAATTCTCTTGCAAGAAACAGCTTGACGTCAGATTTCTAATACTTTTGGCACTTGCAGCATAAATAAATTAAATAATTAAAGTAGCAACTCCGGATTAGTCACGGGCGTATCGGATCATTGAACACGTAAAGGAAATAATCCAACCGTATATTAAGACCAAATATCTGTGAAATGTTTAACCTGTAAATTAATGCGAATTAAAGCAGTAATTGCGAAAGACGCAGCTGTACTAATCCCTGCATCTGATTGATGTCAAAAACTTTTTGACACCCACATCAATTTAATTGATAGATTTATGAGCAACTACTGTCATAATAAACAGTATGCAGGTTAATATTACAAAAGGGTGGGAGACACAAAAATGTCAAAATCAAACAGATATAATCATACATAAGGAGAGAAGCAGAAAAAGCTTCATGAAAGAAAAATCTAACACTTGAAGAACTAAAGAGACCTACAATAAGCTGGCAGAGCATAATTTCGGACGCAGAGGTGGATTTATAGCTGACTTAGGGGATAGCAGGAAATTGCCCTATCACTATGAACTCATTTTGTAAAGATCGGGAAGAAATGACAATGATTAAATATATCAAAGAAGTTTTGACAGACATGGAAAGAAGGACTTGAGTTTTGCTTTGTGAACGCAGTAAAGCTGAGGATGAGGAAGAAAAAGTAAATTTAAGCTTATCTGATGGCGGAAAATCTTTCCAAAATGAAACACAGAGATTTTTATGGAGATTTCTGCGATGAGGCAATTCTAGACTAACTTCACTTTTAGTACAAAGGACAGTAACCTTAGGCGAAGGTAATCATACCTTTTGGCTGGGTAGGTTCTGATAGAAAGCAGATCTCTTATCAAAAGATGATGCTTACCTGATGAAGATGAGCTTTGTAGGGAGCTTGGTCTGCTTCAAGTCTTATGCAAATGTCATTTCATAGGGTGAAAGACAGAGCATAATATAAGCTTTTCTGCTAAGGCATTTATGCAAGCCATTGAAAGCTGAGAGAGATATGGAGGCTTCTGCGATAATGATGAGAAGCGGCTGGACCTTGTTTGAAAACGCTGGCTGCAGACATCTGATATAGATAATACGGATGATGAAGAGTAGAAAGGGCAAGAAAATCCGCTGTAGAGTTTTTAGATAAGTATGATATAATGTGAAGACTGGGCTTAGTACTTATAGCATGAACACTTAGCAGAAATCAAGCCATAAGGCGAAGTATATGATTTTTGGAGGTAAAGTTTATGGATAAGATAGCAAAAGAAAAAGGCAGAATGATAAGATATAAGCTGCTTTTATGATAAAGTGGTGATACAGAAACACGGAGAGTGAACGAGGCTTTGCCCTTCCTGTCAGGAGTTATATGATTATGTGATGTACCGTATTGAGCATTGTCCTTTATGGAACAAAGACATTTTTGTTCAACCTACAAAGCATTGCTATAAGCCTGAGATGAGAGAGAAGATAAAAGATGTAATGCGGTTCTCGGCCAGGGATTATTATTACATCATCCAGCAGCAGATAATTAGGCATATAGTGGATACGATTAAAAATAAAAGAAATGAAAAGTAGTGTGAGATACAAAGAATGAATAAGACTGTTCTGTAACGGTTAAAATGTTAGAGGCGTCTTTTGCATCAAAATAATGTTCTTTTTAATATTTACTTTATGTCAGTCACCCCAACATAGTTACCAAGTAAAAAGTAAAGCTGTCGGCTTCAGCCTTAAGCCCTGTAATTGCATTTATTACACCTGCATCATTTAAGTTGCCGTCAAAATCTACGAAAAACAGGTATTGCTAGCGCCTTTTAGATATAGGTCTTGACTCTATATTTGTCATATTGATGTTGTTGTAAATAAGTTTGAAAAGGATGCTGTAAAGTGAGCCAGTCCATATGTGGTATTTCAAAACTAATGCTGATTTTGTTGCATTTTCGAGATAGTTGCCCTCCTTTAGTGCCTGTAATACGTAAC
>BNJV01003042.1_pt1 | contig 64642 bp, 94 predicted proteins | sample 8540591 | NCBI WGS metagenome assembly BNJV01 (sample SAMD00202457, study PRJDB9452) | human saliva metagenome | host: Homo sapiens | reverse complement strand
TTATAAACTATGACATGAGAAAACGAGCATCTCCAAGAATGGAAATGCTCGTTTTTGAGATTTAGAAGCTAGTTTTTATGTAGCTTCTTATTTTTTGTAGTTTTAATTTATAAATTGTTTTAGACAAGTTCACTGATTGAAGTGAAGTCACGATCCAAGCCTTCTGCAACTGGTTGGCTGGTGAGGTATCCTTGATAGGTTGTCACACCTTCAAGCAAGCCTGCGTCTTCAAGGATAGCTTTCTTAAATCCTTTACCTGCCAAGGCTTCGATATAAGGAAGAGTCACATTTGTAAGGGCTATGGTAGATGTGCGAGCAACAGCTCCAGGAATGTTGGCAACCGCATAGTGAAGAACACCATGTTTTTCATAGACAGGTTCATCGTGAGTTGTCACACGGTCAGCTGTCGCTATAACACCACCTTGGTCAACAGCAACGTCAACAATGACAGAACCAGGACGCATTTGTTGTACCATTTCATCGGTCACTAATTTTTGGTGCTTTGGCACCAGGGATCAAAACCGCGCCGATAACGACGTCTGCTTCACGCACACTTGCTTCGATATTAAATGGGTTAGACATGAGTGTTTTGGATTTGGTGACCAAAGACATCTTCTAGGACAGAGAGGCGCTTAGCGCTGATATCAAGAATAGTTACTTGAGCTCCCAAACCTAGCGCAATGCGAGCTGCGTGTACCAACGACACCACCACCGATAATGGTTACTTTTTCCTTTAGGGAACACCAGGGACACCACCGAGTAGAACTCCTGAACCGCCAGCTTGTTTCGTCAAGAAGTGGGCTCCGATTTGGACTGCCATACGACCAGCTACCTCACCTCATTGGAACGAGAAGCGGAAGTTGTCCTTGAGTATCACGGACTGTCTCATAAGCAACACCAGTTGTTTTAGCTGTAAGCATAGCATCAGCCAATTCTGGAGCAGCTGCCATGTGCAAGTAGGGTGAAGAGAAGTAAATCGTCACGCAAGAATTGATATTCACTAGCAAGGGGTTCTTTTTACTTTGACCACTAATTCTGCAGCCCAAGCTTCAGCAGCAGTTGCGACAATTTCTGCTCCTTGCTTTTTCATAGTCAGCATCAGCAAAACCAGATCCAAGTCCAGCATTTGTTTCGATGAGGACACGGTGCCACGACCAACGAGACTCTGTACACCAGCAGGTGTCAGAGCAACACGATTTTCATTATTTTTAATTTCCTTTTGGAATTCCAATTAGCATAGGATAACTCACTTTCTATTAAGCTTGTTTTCAATTTATGTATCACATCATTCGTCAGAGTTTTTGTGATGACTTTATTGTATATGAAACCGTTTTAAAAGGCAAGGGAAATTATTGATTTGTATTGTATTTTTGTTAAGCTTTTTAGAAAATAAACTTAATTTAGTGAGGGACAAGCTGCGTGATTATTTATGAAGATGCTAATATAGATTCTTCTCTTATTCACTTTTACATCCGCATTTAATATCTATGCGGGACGATGGGAGATTATTGGTGACTATAGAAGAAGGGAGGAGTATTTACAGTATTTGATTTCGCAATTATATGATTATTCAACTAAAAATAAATTTAATATATATTTAGTATTAGGAGATGATTGTTTTAATGATAATACTAGAATATCCCAATATTATAAACTTTGGAAATTGCTAAAAAAAGCAACACCTAGAAGTTAGAAATTCAATTTATTCTGATGAGATTATGATTACGAAAAATCATAAAGTGAAATTTTTTTGGTGGAATTCAAATATTAGGTAGAGAGTCTGTTCCAGATATTGTTTCAATCTTGCTAGCAAAAACAAACGGCTCATTTATTATTGTTGCCAGAGGGACCTAAAGTTACAACTTTTACAGTCAGGTTTTTCACAGATAATAGATGAAAAATGGTGAGTATATTGAGAATGTGGGTTGGTAGTGGTGGAATGGTTTTTATTTCGTGAAGGTTATTTTTGACGATAGGAACACAGGATTTATAGGTTTTGGAGGATTACCCTTAATTACTAAAAGATTTATTTGGAAAAATAGGTAACAATAATTGGAAGTTTATAGAGTGAAACTATGAGAGTAACATTTTTATAATTGGAAAAATATCTTTGAAAGAAGAGTTTTATTATTGTTCACATTAAAAACTTGTAAACCTATTTCTTTTATGTTATTCTTTTAGCAACCTATTTTGGGAGGTGAAATCATGGAATCACTATTTTATCAAACTAGCGAAGCATCAAATTATCGAAACAGAACGCTTAGTGCTTAGACCAGTAACACTTGATGATGCAGAAGCTATGTTTGAGTATGCTTCAAATAAAGAAAATACACGCTACACTTTTCCCGACCAATCAAAGTTTAGAGGAAACTAAGAACAATATTGCCGAGTTTTATCTAGCCAATCCATTGGGCCGATGGGGAATTGAACTAAAAAGTACTGGAGAGTTTATCGGAACCATTGACCTGCACAAGATGGATACTGTTCTTAAGAAGGCAGCCATTGGTTACATTATCAATCAAAAATATTGGAATCAAGGTTTGACAACTGAAGCCAATCGAGCCGTGATTGAACTGGCTTTTGAAAAGATAGGAATGAATAAGTTAGACGCCTTTCATGATAAGGATAATCCCGCATCAGGAAAGGTCATGGAGAAATCAGGAATGCGCTTTTCTCACGAAGAACCTTATGCTAGAATGGATAAAAATGAACCTGGAAGATTCGTAACAGATGTCCATTATGTCTTAACCAAGGAAGATTATTTTGCAAATAAGTAAGCAGTTGAAAAAGATTTTTCAGCTGTCTTCTTTTACGAATAAGCTAAGAGAGGAGAAGATATGGAAGAACTTATTGAGAAAATCAAAGAATATAAAATCATTGTCATCTGTGCTAGTTTGGGCTTGGTCTTAGGTGGATTTTTCCTCCTAAAACCAGTCGCTCAAACGCCTGCTAAGGAAAGTAATTTGCAAACGGAAGTTGCAGCTATTTTCAAAGGATCTCGACGGATGAAAAGGAAGATAAAAATCAGAAGGAAGAAGTGAGTGGAGCAAAATTTGATTAGTCGATGTCAAAGGGGCTGTCAAAACACCAGGGATTTATGATTTGCCAGTTGGAAGTCGTATCAATGATGCTGTTCAAAAAGCTGGTGGCTTGACAGATAATGCAGACAGTAAGTCTATCAATCTTGCTCCAGAAAATTAGTGATGAAGCACTTGTTTATGTTCCGACTAAGGAAGAAGCTACAAGCCAAGAAACACATTCAACTGCATCTACATAGCAAGGAAAATAAGAAAGTTAATCTCAATAAAAGCCAGTTTAGAGGAGCTGGAAACAAGTCAAGGGGTTGGGAGCCAAACGTGCTCAAGATATTATTGACCATCGTGATTCCAACGGTAAGTTTAAGTCAGTTGATGAGCTCAAAAAGGTTTCTGGTATTGGTGCAAAAACGATAGAAAAGTTAAAAGAATATGTTACAGTGGATTAGTCGCTTTCCAATTCCAAAAATCTATCTCAGTTTTCTTTTGCTATGGCTCTACTATGCAATTTTTTCAGCAAGTGTATTAGCACTTTTGGGCTTTGTTTTTTTACTCCTCTGTTTCTTTTTCCAATTTCCATGGAAAACTGTGACCAAGGTCCTCTTGATTTGTGGACTTTTGGGAGTTGGTTTATTTTTCAAAAAAATGGCAGCAAGAAGAAGCCAGTCGGAATCTTGTAGACACGGTTGATACAGTGCGAATATTACCTGACACCATCAAGGTAAATGGTGATAGCTTATCTTTTCGTGGCAAGTCTGAGGGCAGACTCTTTCAGATCTATTATAAACTCCAGTCAGAAGCTGAAAAGGAAAAATTTCAAGAGTTGTCTGAATCTACATGAAATGGTTGGTGAAAGGCAAAAGCTAGCTAGTCCTCAAGGTGCCAGTAATTTTGGGATTTTGATTATCGGAACTATCTCAAAAACGCAAGGAATTTATCAGACCTTGACTATATCCGAAATTGTGGAATTAAAGCAAATAGTCAGATGGGAAATCGGAGAAAATCTATCAAGTTTGAGGAGAAAAGCAGTTGTCTGGATAAAAAGGAATTTTCCCGATCCCGTGCGCAATTATATGACAGGGTCTTTTATTGGGACATTTAGATACAGACTTTGAGGAAATGAATGAACTTTATTCCAGCCTAGGGATTATTCATCTCTTTTGCTTTGTCTGGGATGCAGGTTGCATCTTCATGGATTCTTTAAAAAGTCACTCTTGCGATTGGGCTTGACATAAGAGAAGTTCAAATGGCTAGCTATCCCTTTTCTTTGTTTTATGCAGGCTTGACAGGATTTTCAGCTTCAGTTATTCGTAGTCTCTACAAAAGCTATTGGCTCAGCATGGCTTTTTTGAAGTCACTGGATAATTTTGCTTAACGACTTCTTATTCTATTTCTATCATGCCAAACTTTTTTCTTTAACTGCTGAGGGGTTCTTTTCGTGTGCTTATGCCTTTTATCCTGACAATGACTGGTGAGGAAGCAGCAGGATAAAAGGTCTGGTTAGAGAGAGTTGCATTATTTCTTTGTGAATTCTGCCAATTTATCTTTCTACTTTTTCTGAATTCTCAACCGTGGTCCATTCTTCTTGACCTTTGTCTTTTCATTCTTGTTGATATGGTCCTGTTGCCACTTTTATCGATTCTCTTCTGTCTGTCATTTATATATCCCATCACCCAGTTCAACTTTTCTCTTTTGAATGGGTTAGAAAACATCATCTCGCTTTATTTCTCAGCTCATCTCACGAGGCCTCTGTTTTCGCCAACTGAGTCTTCTGGATTTTAATCTCTTTTGATTTCTTTAGCTCATCTCACGATTATCGAAAGAATTTGAAAAACAATATATCTATGCTTGTCATGATTGCCATCTCATCTCTTTTAGTAACCAAGCATCCACTAGAGAAATGAAATCACAGTCCTAGATATGGAAACAGGGGCGAAGCATTTTCTAAGAGTACATGATGGGGAAAGACCATACTACTGGATGTTGGTGAAAAGCTAGTAAGTTGAAAGAGTAGAAGTCTGGCAGGAGAAAGCTATTACCAGTAATGCCAAACGTGAGTTTAATTCCTTATCTGAAAAAGTCGAGGAGTGGCAAGGTTGATCAGCTGGTTCTAACGACTATGATTTGACGTGCAGTTAGATCATGTATTCGAAATCAGTAAACCGTCGAGCTTGAGAGATTCTAGTAACTGAAGAAACTTTATCTAAGAGAGAATTTATGGATAAGCTGAAGGAGAGCAAAGTGAAGGTAGGGGCTATCAAAACAGGACAGCAGTTACCTATTTTGGGAATAGTTTAGAAGTTATCGCTACCCAAAAATAAGGATAAAATGATTCAATTACAATGTATGGAAAGTTACTAACCAAACCTTTCTAGTTACTGAAATATAGAGGAGAAGTTCTTAACCAAGTCTTATCCAAAAATCCAAGCAGATGTAGTGATAACTCATCAGCAAGCATCGAAGAAAAAGACAGATGGTGAGGCCTTCAAAAACTTTACAAGCTAAAAATCACAGTCATTTCTGGTAGACAAGAAAATCATTTAAAGTTAAAAATGGGAGAATAACCAAGAAGATAAAGAACTTGAGAATTTGGTATTAAAAACTGACAAAAAGGGCGCCATTCGTTCTCAGGGATGGACTACTTGGAATGTTGAAACTGTTCAGTAAAGGTTATTAGATGAAATTAAAAATTAAATATTGTCTAAAACAATCAACTCAAAGGCTTGATTTTTAGAATCCTGTTTACTATAAAATAGTTAAGATTGGTGTCAAACTTTTATATTGCAAATAGGGAGAAAAATGACAAAAACTTTGAAACGTCCTGAGGTTCTATCACCTGCAGGAACTCTGAAAAACTAAAAGTAGCTGTTCAATACGGAGCAGATGCTGTCTTTATCGGTGGTCAGGCTATGGTCTACGCTAGCCGTGCTGGTAACTTCACTTCGAACAAATGGAAGAAGGAGTTCAGTTTGCGGCTAAGTATGGAGCTAAGGTATATATGTGGCTGCTAATATGGTTATGCACGAGAGAAACGAAGAAGGTGCAGGAGAATGGTTCCATGTAAAGTGCGCGATATTGGTATTGCAGTGGTTGTGTTCGGACCTGCCTTTGATCATGATTGCAGCAATCAGAAGCACCAGGACTTGAAATCCACCTTTCAACACAAGCTAGTGCTGCAACTATGAAACTCTTGAATTCTGGAAAGAACTTGGATTGACTCGTGTCGTTTTGCGCGTGAGGTTTCTATGGAAGGTGCAGTGAAATCCGTAAACGTACAGATGCTTTGAAATGAAGCATTCTGTACATGGTGCGATGTGTATTTCTACTCTGGTCCGTTGTGCGCTTTCTAACCATAGGATGCTGCTGACGCCAACCAGTGGTGGATGTTCACAATCTTGCCGTTGGAAATATGACCTTTACGATATGCCATTTAAGCGTAGCGAAGTCTCAAGCGAGAAATTCTGAAGAGTTCTCCATGTCTGCGGTTGATATGTCGACGAGTTGATCCATATCCCGTATATGCCGTTGAAAATGGTGTGGACAGTCATAAAATTGAAGGATCGTATGAAGTCTATCCACTATGTTTTCAACAGTGACAAACCGCTGCTACAAGGCTGCCGTTGATGCCCACCTTGAAAGGTCCTAAAAAGTTTGAAGCCATCAAGCAAGACTTGATTGATGTGAAATGGCGGAAGGTGGGCCCAACGTGAATTGGCTACAGGTTTCTACTATGGAACACCATCTGAAAACGACAACCATTCAACCAGTACGCCGAGAATTCCAGAATATAAGTTTGTTGCTGGAAGTAGTAGCTTATGATGATACGACACAAACAGCAACTATTCGTCAGCGATAACGTTATCAACGAAAGGTGACCAGAGTTGAGTTTTACGGTCCAGGTTTCCGTCATTTCTGGAAACCTACATCGAAGATCTGTCAGGACTCAAGAAAGGACAAAATCGACCGTGCAAACCCAATGGAACTATTGACCATCAAGGTTTCCTCAAACAGCACAAGCCAGCGACATAGGTCCGTTATGCCTGCTTTGAAAAGGAGGTCTGATTAACCTTTTTATAAAGAAGATGGAACAAGCGTTACTGTTCGTGACTTAGATAAGGAAAAATCATGGTTTCAAGCTCGGGATCGCTTGCTGGTAAGATGCTGAAAGCAGATGTAGCCTAGATACCATACTGATAAAGACATCGTAGCACTCAATCAGCAGCGGAGTCGTCAAATACTGTCGTGTTATCAATGCCACAAATGCATTAGAAACACACCACATTTACCCTAACATATATCTCATGTTTATGAGGGACAGAACTATCTTGTATAGTGGTTCTGCAAGAAAACTCAATCAACATGAGGAATATTCAAGAAAGTAGTTGTCCACTTGTTGTAATGCTGCATTAATCCCAGCCAGTCAGAGTCACTCGTTCCTGTTATTTTCAAATAAGGATAAAATTCAGGGTGTAAAGCTGGGTTTTTGCTTTCTCAAGAAAATGGGAAGAAAGGGAAAACAATGTGAAAACCTTAAACTTTTCTATATAAAGGTCAAGCCAAATCGCATAAATTAGAAAATAAATGATTAGAAACGCTTTCAATGCTATAAAGTTGACAAAACACAAATTTTAGGACTAAAGCTAAGAATGGTATTTAAAAAGGAGAATTCGCCGCGAATTTAACATTTTCGGTCTATGTCGTGCACTGTATGGGTGTATCTCTTGCAGAGGTATGTTGATGAACAGTTTGTTCAAATCAGCTGCACGCCATACGAGATGTCATCCCGCCAAATTGCGTGGTTACGACTGCATGATCCGCCTTTATCCAGCTGAAGGAACATGACTGTAACTCTAGCGATGTCATTTGTCATTGAAATAGACAACTTACTAGAATGGAGGTGTCAAACCATGGAAGAAAGTTTGAATCCAACTCATACTGGACCAATATCCTTTGAGTTTGACCACGACTTGCCATGTCTCTGCTTGTAACTGTTTTGATGGTTTTGCCTTTGTCTACTGGGCAAGCCGAAAAATGACCATCGTCCAAAGGGCAACAGGCTCTAAAATGCTGTGAGATGATTTTATATGACTTTTAGTGGTTGGTTTTGCAAAACCAAACATTGGAGATCTGCAGTACACGTCAAGGACTGTTCCTTTGTTCCTAGCCTACTCTATTCTTGTTTATCTGTCTGCCAACACATTGAGCATAGCGAAAGGTACAAACAACACACGGTTATAACTTGTGGACTTCTCCAACAGCCAACCTTGACATTACGATTTATCCTCCTTGGCTGATCACCTTTGACTCGCTCGTCGTAGAAGGAGAATTCGTCGTAGAAGCGTTAAGAATATTTGAGGCGACATTTGCTTACTGAGCTTTGCTGACTCCGATGAACATGTTTAGAAGAGCTCACCAATTTTGCTCTCGACGATCTCGGATATACGGAAATATTTCTTTTGCGTGAGGTCTTTAGCAGGATTGCTACTGGCCTTGCTCACAACATGCCTTGTATTGGTATCAACGCGCTTTGTATCAAAACGTAAGTCATGGACAGCCTTTTTCGATTTTCATTTCATATCTCAAGCCTATGTACTTTACCATGTTGTCACCCATGTACATTGGTACAAACAAGTGAGAGAGAGCAGTAAGTAGAGGAGTTAGAAGATGGATTTACAACTATTTAGTACGCATTATTGGTGACTTTATTCCTGATCGCTGGTCCTTCCTTTTTATTAATCTTTTAGTGAAGAAACTATGCTTGGGAAATATTACCAGTGTCTGGGATGACGCGCTGAAAGATTTCTTCAAGACATTGATGGTGCCGAGAAGCCCGCTAAAAGGCAGGAAGGAACCCTACTGAAGAAACGCGAAGCCGTAGTATATGGGTAGCCGCACATTGAAGCTACAAACACTAGTATCGAGAATGCAGGAAACAGCTGGAGAAAAGTACAAAGCTGATATTTTGGCTGAAAGCTAAACTTGGAAGCAGGGCGCTTATACAAGAGCCAACCAAGAAATTTGCTCAAAATGAAAGCTGAGCTCATACAAAGTGTTAAAGGTGGTACGCAGATTTGACGGTTTAGTCTAGCTGGAAAAATTATCTCCTACAAAACCTTGACGGTCATGCCCATAAAGAACTCCATTGATCAAGTATATCGATCAGCAGGAGAAGCTTAATGGACAGCAAAGACGGTATGGTGTAATACAGTACCATGCTGTCAACGTGATTGAAAAGGAGGAGAAGATTCTATCTCACCAGACTTGACCAGATTAAAGTGCAAGTCGCTGAAGAAACGAGACTCGCTTCTTTTGGCTCAGGGTAGATGCTGATGAATCTGACTGAAGGAAAAACAGTCAGGTTGTTCCAGATTCAGCATCGCCATTGACCACCGCAAAACTTCATCTCAGTTCCTGTTGTACAACTCACTCGATCAAATACTTTTTATGATGTGGATTGTTCAGACTGAACGTCTTGAGTAGAAGGCAGAATCGTCTGAGTACATCGATTGTGTCTGCTCATCCTCTGACTGATGGAAACAGAAAGAACGACTCACCTCCAATTATCGAGAGAAAAGATGTCTTTAAAAGTGCGCTTAGCATTAAAGAGAAGAAATCGACGATAGTTTAATCGGTGGTTTCCGGCTATTGGTCGCCAAATCAAGACGATCGATGTTGTATGGTAGTAAACAACAACTTAAAGTTGGCTAGGAAAATTTGAAATAGAAAGTGGTGTCTCTTTTGGCAATGACCGCACAAAGATCAACCAGCTAATTAAGCAGCACATTGAAACTTTCAAACCCACCTTGATGTGGACTGGAAACCTGGTGCTGGGTAACCACCATCGAGACGGGTGAACGCGTGCTCATGGCCTTGAAAATGCCATGAGTGGAGGAGTTCTAGATTTTTGAAAACGGCTCTTATGAAAAGGGTAAGCATAAAACTTTAGAGATCAAACTGACAAGGTATTGTTATCCTTGGAGACTTTGACAGATATCCGCGAAGGCGATACTATCTCAGATCGTACAGGAAAAATCATGGAGGTTCCAGCTGGTGATAGCTTAACTGGACGTCGTCGTGGATCCACTTGAGCTTTCGTCCAGTAGATGGGCTTCTGGTCCCGTCGACACAAACAAAACGTCCAGCTGTGACAGCGCAGCACCTGCAGGGTTGTGCAAACGTCATCGTGATCACAACCATTTGTGAAGCTGGTTTGACTGGCTACGACGCCTGTGTTCCAATCGGTCGCGGACAGCGTGAGTTGATTATCGGTGACCGTCGTGGACGACTAATTCCATCATATCAGGTGCAATGCTTGAACCAAAAGGTCAACAGATATGATTTGTATCTATGTAGCGATTGGTCACAAAGAATCAACAGTTCGTACACAAGTAGAAACACTGCTAAGTACACGGAGCTACTGGATTTACAATCGTCGTGACAGCGTCAGCTTCACAACCTTCACCATTGCTTTCTCACTACCTTTATGCAGGGGTTGCTATGGCGGGAAGCAGTTCTATGTACCAAGGTCAGCGATGGTTGATTGTTTATGATGATTCTTATCTAAACAAGCGGTAGCTTATCTCGTGAACTTTCTCTCTGGCTCGATCGTCCACCAGGTCAGTCGCAAAGCTCTCAGGATGTATTCCCACCTTCAGCAGCTCGCCTGCTGTGAGACGTTCAGCTAAAGTCTCGGATGAGTGCGTGGTGTGATCTATGCAGCTTCTTCCATTTATCGAGACACAATGCCGGAGATATCTCAGCCTGCCTGTCGCTACAAACGTAATCTCGACCCACGGATGGACAAATCTTCCTAAGTGATAGTCTCTTTAATGCAGGTGTCCGTCCGAAGCTGTTGGATGCAGATTCTTCGTCACTCTCTGTGTTGGTGGTTCTGCTCGTGAAAGGCGCGAAGAAAGTTGCTGGTACACTCCGTATGACCTTGCTTCATACCGTGAGTTGCGACGCTTTCTACCAAATTTTGGTTCTGACTTGGATGCGGCTATCAGGCTAAATTGAACCGTGGTCTCGTCGTACTGCAGAAGTATTGAAACAACCTGTTCACAAACCATTACCTGTTGAGAAACAAGTTTACTATTCTCTATGCTTTGACCCATGGTTTCTTGGATGACAAATTCCTGTAGACGATATCGTTCGTTTCAAGAAGAGTTCCATATGTTCTTTTGATGCTCCAACATCCTGAAATTTTAAACCATTCTGTGAAACAAAAGAGCTGCCAGATGAGCAGTCTTGGATGCTGCGATTACGGAGTTTCTCAATCAATCAAGCTTCCAATAAGAATAGAGGTGTCAGATGGCAGTATCCTAAATGATATTAAAACAAAATCGCCTCAACAAAAATACTAGTCCAAATTACTAACGCGATGCAATGGTTTCTGCAGCTGTTAGCTCGTTCTGAAGAAGCAGCTCGGCAATCTCCAAGTGTATGCACAAAAAGGCATAACCCAGCTAATACAGACATCCTCCACGGAGATGGTCAGGCGGATCAACTAACCCTATGTTGATCAGTCGCCCCTGTCAAAACAGGCTATATCGTTTACATCTGCAGCCGTGGTCTTGTTGGAGGATATAATCTTCAATCTTAAAAAGCTGTCAGTGGAAATTCAGCAAGAATACCATCCTTCAGGTGATGATTTTGAAGTCATCTGTATTGGTGGTAGCTGGGAGCCGATTTCTTCAAAATCACGCGGTATTCAACCAATCTATGAATTGCGTGGACTCTGTAAGCAAGCTTTGATGAAGTTCGTAAGATTATTACAAAAACGATTGAAATGTATCAAAACGAACTTTTGATGAGCTCTATGTTTTGTTACAACCACCACGTTATACACTGACAAGTCAAATGCGTGAGCAGATGCTTCCAATCGTGACTCTGGATCCAAATGAAGCAGATGATAACTATAGCTTGACATTTTGACCTTGAAACCGTCGGAAGAAATCTTTGGATCAACTATTGCCTCAGTTTGCAGAAAGGATTTGATTTAGCGCTTTTATTGATGCCAAGACAGCTGAAATGCTGCTGGTATGACAGCCATGCAAACAGCGACTGATAATGCAGTGATTGATGATTTGACAATCCAGTATAACCGTGCCAGACAGGCGGCGATTACACAAGAAATCACAGAAATCGTGGCAGGAGCTAGCGCTTTTAGAACATGTCATCCTGCTCATATCAATGAACTTAGGACCTAGCAAAACTAGGAACCGACAGTATCTTATACAGAATAGGAGAAGGAGATGAGTTCAGGTAAAATTGCTCAGGTTATCGGACCCGTTGTAGACGTTTTGTTTCGCGGGTGAAAAACTACCTGAGATTAACAATCACTTGTCGTCTACAAAATGACGAAAAGAAAACAAAATCGTCCTGAAGTAGCTTTAGAGTTGGGGGATGGTGTGATTCGTACCATTGCCATGGAATCAACAGATGGTTTGACTCGTGGAATGGAAGTGTTGGACACAGGTCGTCCAATCTCTGTACCAGTAGGTAAAGAAACCTTGGGACGTCTCTCAACGTTTTGGGAGATACTATTGACTCTGAAGTCTCGAGAAGGACGCAGAGCGTCAGCCAATTCATAGCACCCACTTTTTGATGAGTTGTTCCACCCTTCAGAAACTCCTGTTAGGACAGGGTGTAAGGTTATCGACCCTTCTTTGCCCCATATCTTAAAGGTGGCAGGTCGGGCTCTCTGTGCGAGCGGAGCTGGTAAAACTGATCCCATCTAAGAATTGATTCAATAACATTGCCCAAGAACACGGTGGTATTTCAAAGATTTACCGGTGTTGAACGTACCCGTGAAGGGAACGACCTATATTGGGAAATGAAAAGAACCAGGGCGTTAGTCGAGAAAGCAAGCCATGGCATTTGGTCAGATGAATGAGCCACCAGAGAGTCGCGTATGCGCGTTGCCCCTTACTGGTTTGACAATCGCCGAATACCTCCGTGATGTAGAAGGCCAAGACGTTCTCTTCATCTGACAATATTACTTCCGTTTCACACAAGCTGCCCAGGAAGCATCTCGCCCTTTGGGTCGTATGCCATCAGCCGTTGGCCACCAAACCAACTCCTCGCAACAGAAATGCGATCAATTTGCAAGAACGTATCACTAACCAAGAAAGGTTCTGTAACCTCTATTCAGGCTATCTACGCTGCCAGCGGACGACTATCGACCCAGCGCCAGCAACAGCCTTCGCCCACTGGATTCAACAACAAACTTGGAACGTAAATCGGTTCAATTGGGTGTTTATCCAGCCGTTGACCCACTTTGCTAGAGTTCACGTGCCTTGGCACCTGAAATCGTTGGAGAAGACACTACGCAGTTGCTGCTGAGGTTAAACGTACCTTCAACGTTACCATGAATTGCAAGATATCATTGCGATCCTTGGTATGGATGAACTTTCGATGAAGAAAAGACTTTGGTTTGCTCGTGCCCGTCGTATTCAGTTCTTCCTTTCACAAAACTTCAAGTTGCGGAACACTTCTACTGGTCAACCAGGTTCTTATGTTCCTGCTGTGAACAGTTCGATTTAAAGGAAATTCTTGGACGGAAAACACGATCATCTCCCAGAAGATGCCTTCCGTGGAGTAGGTTCAATCGAAGATGTTAGTATAAGGCTGAAAAATGGGATTTTAAGAGGTGATCTATGGCTCAGTTAACTCGTCCAGATCGTGACACCAGATGGCTCAGTCTATGATCACCATGCCAGCTTTGTATCGGTTCCGAACCTGGATGGTGAGATGGGGATCTAGCCATGACATCAAAATATGATTGCGGTATTAGCGTTGATGAAGTTAAAGTTAAACGGAGTTGATGATGAATCTCATGTCAGCTGGATTGCAGTAAATGGAGAATCTATGAGATTGCTAGCATGATGTCATTACTATTACGAGACTCAGCTGAGCGTGCTCGTGATATCGATATTAGCTGCAGAACGTGCCAAAAGCTACGTGCAGAACGTGAAAATCGAAGAAGCGCAAGACAAACACTTGATTGACCAAGAGCGTCGTGCTAAGATTGCATTACAACGTGCTATTAACCGAATCAATGTCGGAAACGAAACTATAGCAAAAATGAACTTGATTCTCAAATCAAGTTCATTTTTATGTTTAAATATTAACGCAAACTGCTTCGGGAACGTGGACTCATTGAAAGTTCTGCAAGACGCCCAGTCTCTGAATTACGTTTAAAGACAGTTGCATTTATCAGAATCCTGATCAGCGATGAGAAATTCTGATCTGGTGAGAGAATAAAGTCTCGAGGAGTTTTTCCCGTTTGCAGGAACGAATTCCAACAATTTAAACTCACCATCAGCGAGAATAGTGTAAACTACAATAGAATCGTGATACGGTTTGATGCGTACAGGTATTTTTCCATCTTGTGAGAGACGAATAGCAGGTTCATTAAAGTCATTAAATCCTTCAGGAGAGTAGAAATAACTTGCATTTTTCAATGCACAACACCATCATAAATCAATACTCAATTGTACTATTGAGTTCACAGATGAGATACAATCTTGTAGTGGTTGTGAAAAACAAGGTGACGCACTAGCACCAGGACTGCACATTGTAGGTAGTTAGCTTATTTAGTTTTCCTTCTGGCTTTGACACATATAGGAGTAACCTCGTAGCATTGCCTAAATCACAAGTGACTAAATACTGATCTGGTGTTAAATCTGTATATGTGTACATGTGGAAGCTTGATTTTCATGAGGACCATGACCGTATGCTGAACTGTATCAGCCAATTCTAGAACTACCATCTTCTTTACGTTTATAGACCAAAACTTGTCCCTGTGATAGTGCTATCGCTATGCAGGCCACGTTTCTCGTCAACTGCAACATAACAGTGAGGAGCGCCTCTCTGTCACAACATGGTTTAAAGAAAGCACCATCAGTTTGATAGGCAGCAATTCCACCTTGACCATCTCTTGCCACTGACAGTGTAGAGGTGATTTTCGATCAAAGGCAAGATAGGTAGGGACCTGGCCTCAGCAGCAACAGTTTAAGATTGATAGGTGCCCAGTTTCTGTATCAAAATCAGCTTGATAAATTCTCGGGACAAATGACGATGCAAGTTCCGAAACAAATTGTTTTCAATCATAGCTATACCTCTAAATAAAGATGTTTCTATTATATCACAAATTAGAAGACCTGAAGAGGTACAGTGAAAAGGCTGAAACATCTAAGTATAAAATTAGTAAAAGCAAGGTCGCTTTGTTAAAGTTCTCAATCGACACCCTGCAACACTTTAAAACAGTCATTCCCTATAAAATGGTAGGTAATGAAAGGACGGGATGATGAAAGGAAGTGAGATATGGAACAGAGAGAGAAACATTTTAATTTATCTTGGTTTTTAAATGGTTTTTTAGATAATAAGGCTGTTACAGTTTTTGGTAGCCTTGTTACTAGGTCTGAATATTTTTATTTTAAGTAAGATTAGTTTTTATTTATCCCTGTCGTTGATTTTTATCAGTTGTCATGTTGCCTGTTATTTTTATCAGGATTACTTTTTATCTCTTAAATCCACTGGTGGATTTGATGGAGAAAGTATAAGATAAATCGTGTCTAGCTATGGTAGTATTATCTTTGTCATTATTGCCATACTCTTGATTATTGGTTTGGCCGTTGCGATTCCAAATCTTCAGCGTCAAGTAGTTATTTTTGCGCAAATGTCCCAGATTGTCTGGAAGATGTACAGAGTTATTGATGATCTTGTAACTCAAGCGGTTACCAGATGACTTTAGACCTCAACTAGAACAGGTTCTGGCTCAATTCTCAACACAAGCAACTGCTTGGGCAAGTAATATTTCATCAAAAGCTGTGAACTGGGGTGAGTGCTCTTATTAGGTGGAACGTCACAAGTCATTGTTGCTTTGATTATCATGCCCTTTATGCTCTTTTATCTCCTTAGAGATGGAAAAGGTTTGAGAGATCATATCACTCAATTCTTACCAAATAAATTGAGAGAACCAGTAGGTAAGGTTCTAACGGATGTGAACCAACAACTATCAACTATGTTAGAGGACAAAATTACTGTTGCTGTTATCGTAGCAATTATGTTTATCATCTTCTTTAAGATTATTGGTTTGAGATATGCAGTGACTCTTGGAATTACTGCAGGGATTTTTAAATCTTATTCCTTATCTTGAAGTTTCCTTGCCATGCTACCAGCTCTGGTCTTGAGGCTTAATTGCTGGACCAGTTATGCTCTTGAAAGTTATCGTTTTTATCTGTAGAGCAGACAATTGAAGGTCGTTTTGTATCTCCATTGATTTTAGGTAGTCAATCAAACATCCATCCAATCACTATTCTATTTGTTTTTGTTGACGTCTGGTTCTATGTTTGGTGTTTGGGGAGTCCTACTAGGAATTCCTGTTTATGCTTCAGCAAAAGTTGTTATTTCAAACGATTTTTGAATGGTATAAAAAGTTAGTGGTCTGTATGAGTTAGAAGAGGAGGTTGAAGGTGAGCAATAGTCAAAAATGCTTGAAGCTCTGGATCATCAAGATTTAACAAAAGCTGATCACTATTTTCAAAAGCTCTTGGAAGAAGATCCTGATGATCTTCTTCTGGAACTGGCTTATTATCTAGAAGGTATTGGTTTTTATCCACAAGCTCGTCAAATCTATGAAAAACTAGCTCCCAATATTTCCAGAAGTAAATCTCAATCTAGCTAGTATCGCAAGCGAAGATGGACAAATCGAAGAAGCGTTTGCCTATCTAGAAGAAATTCAACCCAATAGCGATTCTTATGTATCTGCGCTTGTTTTAAAGGCTGATTTCTATCAAATGGAAGGATTGACGGATGTAGCTCGTGAGAAGCTCTTAGAGCTCTTAATTACTCTGATGATCCTCTATTGATTTTTGGGCTAGCAGAGTTAGATAGTGAACTGGAAATGATTTAGAAGCGATTAAGGGCTATGCTCAACTGGATAATCGTGAAATATATGAGCAGACAGGGATTTCGACCTATCAACGAATTGGAACTGCCTATGCTCGACTTGGAAAGTTTGAATCAGCCATAGAGTTTTTAGAAAAATCTTTAGAGTTAGAGTATGAAGATCAGACTGCATTTGAATTAGCAAGTCTTTACTTTGATCAAGAGGAATATCAAAAGGCAGTTTTTATATTTTAAACAGCTGGATACTATTTCTCCAAATTTTTGAAGGGTATGAATATGGTTATAGTCAGGCTCTACATAAGGAACACCAGACTGAGCAAGCCTTACTGGTAGCTCAACAAGGTTTGGAAAAAAATCCATTCGAAACACGTTTACTACTCCTTGCTTCACAATTATCTTACGAATTGCATCAACCTGAGCAGGCAGAAGCTTATCTTCTTCAAGCCCAAGAAGATGCGGAAGACCAAGAAGAAATCCTCTTGCGACTAGCAACCATGTATCAGGAGCAAGAACGATATGAGGATATTCTAGCCTTAGAAGTATATGAGCCAGAAAATCTCTTGACTAAGTGGATGATTGCACGGAGTTACCAAGAAACTGAAGATTTGGATGCTGCCTATGAATCTTATCAGGCATTGGTTCCAGAACTCAAGGAAAATCCTGAGTTTTTAGAGCAATACATTCATCTATTACGCGAACTTGGAAGGTTTGAAGAAGCAAAAGAACAGATTCAACACTATCTCAAGTTGGTTCCTGATGATATACAGATGCAGGAATTGCATGAACGTTTATGATAATGAACAGTAGTCGTCTTAGCAGGCGACTATTTTTATAAAATAAAGATTTAAAAATCTATAAATTCCATCATAAAAATGAATAGATACAGTATGAATTTTTAGCTTTTTTTGATATAATTGTTATAGTTAAATTGAAAAACTCACTCAAAAAGTGAAACATAGAAAGATTTGAATTATGACACAAGTAAAAATCGTAACAGATTCTTCTAGTTACCATTGAACCAGAAGTGGTCAAAGAATTAAATATTACCGTCGTTCCGCTCTCTGTAATGATTGATAGTGTTCTTTATTCGGATGCTGATCTTGAAGAAGGGAATTTCTTCGCTTGATGAAAGAGAGTAAAAATCTGCCTAAAAACAAGTCAACCTCCTGTTGGACTCTTTTTGCTGAGATCTTTTGATGAGTTGAGTAAAGACGGTAGTCAAATTTTCAGCCATTCATATGTCTCATGCCTTATCAGGAACTGTCGAAGCAGCTCGTCAAGGTGCAAGTTTGTCAACAGCTAATGTGACTGTATTGGATAGTTCCTTTACAGATCAAGCCCTAAAATTTCAAGTAGTTGAAGCAGCTAAGTTAGCTCAAGAAGGACAAGACATTGAGACAATTGTGGCTCATGTTGAAAGAAGTAAAGAAAGAACACAGAGCTCTATATTGGTGTTTCTACCTTGGAAAAACCTTGTTAAAGGTGGTCGTATTGGTCGAGTGACAGGTCTTTTAAGCTCTCTATTAAATATCCGCGTAGTCATGCAGATGAAAGATGATGAATTGCAACCAATCGTTAAAGGACGTGGAGCTAAAACCTTTAAGAAATGGTTAGATGAGCTAGTTGCAAAACTGTCAGAGCGTTCTGTTGCAGAAATTGGTATTTCCTATTCTGGAACTCGGGACTGGGCAGAAGAGATGAAAAGAAATCCTACAACTATTCGTTGAAAAACCAATCTCTGTACTTGAAACAGGTTCTATTATTCAGACCCATACAGGTGAAAATGCTTGGGCTATTTTGGTCAGATACGAGTCCTAAAAAAATAAAGAAAATAGCAAGAAATAGCGTTTTTGACTTGACCTACAAGAGAATTTAGGATATGATTGTAATTGTTAATTAGAAAATATTTGGAGGAATTATTAACATGGCAAACAAAACAAAGATTTGATCGCTAAAGTAGCAGAAGCTACAGAATTGACAAAGAAAGACTCAGCAGCAGCAGTTGATGCTGTATTTGCAGCAGTAGCTGATTACCTTGCAGCTGGTGAAAAAGTTCAATTGATCGGTTTTGGTAATTTCGAAGTTCGTGAGCGTGCAGCACGTAAAGGTCGCAACCCACAAACTGGTAAAGAAATCACTATCGCAGCTTCAAAAGTTCCAGCATTCAAAGCTGGTAAAGCTCTTAAAGACGCTGTTAAATAATGAATTTAGAAAAAGCCTATTGTATCAAGCTTTCTAGCTTGGTCTGATAGGCTTTTTGTAGTATAGGGGCAAAAAGGCAGGAGAGAACAGTCTACCAGTCATGAATTCCAAGTTATACCCATTGGTAAGATTTATGAAGCTGAGAAAGCTATCTCAAGTTAGGCTTTGCAAAGAAAAGATTTAGCCACCATTCATACAATTGGCACTAAATGGATAGCAAACAAGGATGGTGAGAAGAGTTTCCTTTCAAGCACTAGAGCCCTTTATAGAATTTCTTGACAAGAGTTATTGAAAGGGATTACAATTATATAAAAGAAGTTAGGGAGGAAAGGAAGATGATTATTTCAACTACGGAATTGAAGGCAAGAAAAATCCTAGCCTACAAAGGAATTGTCTTTTGGTGAAGTGGTTGCTGGCGTTAATATGTTTCAAAAGATATGGCTGCTGGCTTCCGTAATGTTTTTGGAGGACGAGCTAGTAGTTATGAAGGCGAGTTGACTCAAGCAAGAGAAGAAGCTCTAGCAGAAATGATGGAGCGTGCAAGTGAACGTGGAGCAAAATGCTATTATAGGTATAAAAATGGACTATGAAACTTTAGGGGGCTGAAAATGCTATGCTGATGGTCACTTGTAGTGGTACAGCAGTTGTGATTGAGTCCTAATTTGAAGAACAAAAAGAACAGCCGGAACTGTTCTTTTTATGATTATTTGAGACCGTATTTTTGTTGAAACGATCCACGCGTCCATCTGCTTGAGTGAACTTTTGACGTCCAGTGTAGAATGGGTGTGAGTCTGATGAAATTTCCACACGGATCAATGGGTAAGTTTCGCCTTCGAACTCAACAGTTTCGTTAGAGCGTTTTGTTGAACCGCTAAGGAATTGGTAACCAGTAGTTGTGTCCATGAAGACAACTGGGCGATATTCTGGATGGATATCTTTTTTCATTTTGCAATATTTCCTTTCTGCCATGGTCTCTTTATGAGCCATAGATTGTTACCATACTAGTCTATCAGATTCTGATAAGTTTGGCAAGCTTTTTATCTATTTTTTCAGTAAGTTTTTAATTTTTGGTAGATGACTTCATTTTCCTCTAGGCTATAGGAGTTAGCACCACTTGCAAGTGGGTGGCCTCCACCATCATGTTCTTTTGCAACACCATTGATTGGAACGAATTTACTGCGAAGTCGAACGCGATAGTGGCCATCTGCTTGTTCGACAAAGATTCCCCAAAGATTAACTGTATCGATACGGCCTGGAGCTCCAACAATGGCTGCTGTTTCTGCATCTGTTACCTGATATGTTTTTAGAATTTCTTGAGTCAGTATGACACGTGCGACACTCATTTTCATCAACTTCTAGGTGATCATAGACATAACCTTGAAGTTTAGCAATTTTAAAGCTCATAGTGTCCATTTTACGTGTTAATTCAGCATAGTCAAAGTTATGTTCTCTAAGTTGACTTGCTATTCGAAGGGTACGAGCAGAAGTAGACGGATAAAGGAAACGGCCGGTATCGCCAATAATTCCAGCACAGAGCATTTTAGCAGCGTAGTCGGATAATTCTAGGTTAGTTGCTTCAGCAAAGAGAGCAATCATCTCACTGGCACTACTAGAGTTGGTATCTCACCCAAACAAGATCTCCATAGACTTCGTCATTTGGATGGTGATCAATTTTAATAATGATTTCAGCATTAGTATAACGTTTATCATCGATACGAGCGGTATTTGCTGTATCACATATGATAGCAAGCGCCCCTTGATAATCCTTGTCTTCTACCTGATCCATCTTTGTAAGCCATGTTAGGTTGGCTCATCATAACCGACTACCTTGATATTTTTCTGGGAAATGGTGTTCCAGAAGTGCTTTTGAGTCCAACCCTGACTTCCTAAGGCATCAGGATCTGGTTTCATGTGACGGTGAATGATGATGGTATCGTATGCTTTTAATTTTTCTAAAATTTGATGGCAAATTTCCATAAGTGACCTCAATTCTTTCTTATTTCATTTGTAGCACAAGAGTTTTTATTTTTAAAATGAAAAAGATGTGATATAATGGAGAAAGATAAATGGAGGAGGACGATATGGCATTAGCAAAAAATTGTATTTGCTAGTATGACCGGTAATACCGAAGAAATTGCAGATATTGTAGCAGATAAATTGCGTGAATTGGGCTTAGAGGTGGATGTTGATGAGTGTACAACTGTTGACGCATCTGACTTTCTTGAAGCAGATATCGCAATCGTTGCAACCTACACTTACGGTGATGGAGAGTTACCAGATGAGATGATGGACTTCTACGAAGACCTAGCAGATCTTAACTTGAGTGGCAAACTCTACGGTGTGGTAGGATCAGGCGATACTTTCTATGATGAGTTCTGTAAGCTGTTGATGACTTTGATCGTGTATTTGTGGCAACAGGAGCTGAAAAGGATCAGAGTGTGTCAAAGTGGATCTCTCTGCAGAAGAAGAAGATATCGAACGCTTGGAACAATTTGCAGAAGAATTGGCTGCTAAAGTAGGATAAGCATGAAGTTGCACTGATGAAAGTTGTCAGTGCAGTTTTTGTTAGATAACCCTAAGAATGTACTGGCCCATTTAGAAGCTTTTTGATACAATCATTCAAATAATGAAGGAGACTCTATGGATTTAGATATTATTAGACAAGAAATCGATCAAATTGATGACCAAATTGTAAAACTCTTAGAAGAAAGAATGCATCTAGTTGAGGGGTGGTGACTTATAAAAAGCTTTCAGGAAAAAGCTATTCTAGATACTAAAAGAGAAGAAGCTATCTTTGAAAAAGTCAGAAGTCATGTCAGCAATAAAAAATACGAAGAGACAATCGTTGAGACTTTTTCTGATATTCTCAAACGTTCGCGCGATTATCAGGATAAAAACATCAAATGAAAAAGAACAATTTTACCCATAGGAATCTTTTCTAGCTGCCATGCTGGGAGGACTTGTCCGATATCAGATTTCGAGATGGTTGCCAGCCAGTCCAGATTTTCCATGGGGGTAACTCTCTTTGCTAACTATCTAGGAATTTTTCTGCTTTAGTCTATCTTGTCAAAGGTTATTTGGTTTATAAGGAAGCAGTAAAAGGTGTCATTTTTAGCGCTTGGAACTGGCTTCTGTGGAGGTTTAACGACTTTTTCAAGCCCTCGTGTTAGATGGCGTGAAATTGCTGGATACAGGTTCTTATCCAAGTCTGGTAATCTATCTAGTTCTGAGCATGGGTGGTGGACTTTTTATTGGCTTATTGTTTAGGGAGGAAGAAATGGTAGTCATGTATATCTAGCGCTTGCTTGTGGACGTAGGTGCGCTTGTTCGTTATTTCCTTTCTACGCTATCAATCAGAGGGTTCAGTACTGCACTAGGAACTCTCATAGCTAATCTACTGAGGTTGTTTTTGATCGGTTTATTTTACAATCATGTGGAGTCTAAAAGAGTCTATGCTTATTCTTGCAACAGGGTTTTTGTGGTGGTCTAACCACTTTTTCAACCTTGAATGATGAACTCCAAAAACTCTTAGCTGATAAGAAGGTCTTTTACAGTTATTTTCTCTTGACCTACTTAGGTGGTTTGCTTGCTATTTTTTAGGAATTTTTGCTGTAAATTTCTTTTACTTTTTCTAGAAATTTGGTAAACTGTATCTTGTGTGTAATGGACGCACAAAAATACAGTTTATCCGCTGAGGAAGACTTCCTCAAGATTGACAAAGATAGGAGAATAAAAATGAATCCATTAATCCAAAAGCTTGACTAGAAGGTCAACTTCGTACTGATATCCCATCATTCCGTCCTGGTGACACTGTTCGTGTACACGCGAAAGTTGTCGAAGGTAACCGTGAACGTATCCAGATCTTTTTGAAGGTGTTGTTATTGCACGTAAAGGTGCTGGCATCTCAGAAAACACACAGTTCGTAAAAATTTCTAACGGTGTAGGTGTTGAACGTATCTTCCCAATCCACACTCCACGTGTTGAAAAAAGATCGAAGTTGTTCGTTACGGTAAAGTACGTCGTGCGAAATTGTACTACTTGCGTGCTCTTCAAGGTAAAGCAGCTCGTATCAAAGAAATCCGTCGTTAATTCGACCAAAAAAACTCTGCTCATTCGGCAGAGTTTTCTCTAGCTCCCATAGTTCAATGGATATAACAACTCCCTCCTAAGGAGTAGTTGCTAGGTTCGATTCCGGCAGGGGGCATTTTTACTAATGTAAAGAAAGACAAAGAAATATGCAAAAGTGTTTATTTAAAGGCAGTCATCACAAATTCATTTTTAAAAATAATATTAGTATTTTTGTTTTTGACCAAATTTTGACCAAATTTTTGACCAAAAATTATACTTTTGGTCAATGATTATAGAATAAAATGGATCATGAAAAGTGTCTTTTGATTTATAGTAGTGTTAAAAAGGACTCCTTTATTGGAATGTCCTTGTTTTATTATGGAATTGACAGAATGAGGTTAGGGTTTATTCCATGAATTAAGAGAAACAGCACAAAGCTTTTGAATCAGCTTTCAGATTTAGTATGGATATTTCGTGAAGCTAAGGTATGTGACAAGGTGAATTGATCGTTATGGAACAGAGAGCGTTAAAAAGGAAGAATCGTTACTATTCCTCAGATAAAACAAAAATAATCAACAAAAAGCTTATATAATGACAGATGTATTAAAAATAAAAAGGACTCAGGTTCAATGGCAAAAGCAGGATGGCTTAAAAACGGAGGTTCTTGGTATTACCTAAACGATTCAGGTTCAATGGCAACAGGTTGGATTAAAAGATAGTGGATCCTGGTATTATCTAAAGAATTCAGGATCTATGGCGACAGGCTGGGTGAAAAGATAGTGGATCTTGGTATTATCTAAATAACTCAGGTTCAATGGCAACAGGTTGGGTCAAAGATAATGGTAAGTGGTACTATCTCGCATCATCTGGTAATATGCTTCGCAATACACGCACACCAGATGGCTATTATGTAGATGGCAGTGGCGCTTGGAAATAAATTTTAAAAAGAGAAAATCTACTGAGAAGGTAGATTCAGATTGAAGACAAAGTCCTTAGAACACAAGTTTCTAAGGGCTTTTCTTTCGTGTCGAAAGTCGTATAATAGAGGTAAGAAGAGTTGTGAGGTGTTCCCTATGTTTCACAAAGAAAGCCCTGATTATAATCGCCAACAATATGGTTTCTATACAATAGACGAATTGGTCCCAAAAGATCACTTTCTTCGACAAGTTGATTCAAAAGTTGATTTTGATTTTATCTATGATTTGGTAGAAGATACCTATAGTCCAGATAACGGTCGTCCTAGTCTTGATCCCGTCATGTTAGTCAAAATTCCTTTGATTAAATGTTTTTATGGTATCCGTTCCATGCGCCAAACCATTAAAGAGATTGAAGTTAATGTGGCCTATCGTTGGTTTCTTGGTCTGACTTTAGATGATAAGGTTCCTCATTTTACTACCTATGGGAAGAATTACAGCCGTCGTTTTCAAGATAAAGAACTCATTTCTGAGATTTTTTCCCAAGTTCTCAACCAAGCTTTGTATGCTGGTTTAATTGATCCTTCTGAAATATTTGTGGATGGTACCCATATCAAAGCGGCGGCTAATAGTCACAAGTATCGTAAGGAAATGGTAGATCAACAAGCTAAGTTTATGAGTGAACAATTGGAAGTTGAGATTGATTTAGATAGGAAAAAACACGCAAAAAAGTCCTTAAAGCCCGCAAAAGAAAGTGAGGCTAAAGAAAAGAAAATCTCAACGACAGATCCCGAGTGTGGTTGGTTTCACAAGGGCGAACACAAGGAAGTATTTGCCTATTCTGCTCAAGTTGCTTGCGATAAGCATGGCTGGGCCTTAGCTTATACGGTTGAAGCAGGAAATGTTCATGATAGTCAGGCTTTCCCTGCTCTATTTTCAAAGTTAGAGCCATTCTCCCCACGCTATATTATTGCGGATTCAGGCTACAGACCCAGCTATCGCTCCATTATTTATTAGAACGTAACATCATCCCTGTCTTTCCTTATACTCGTCCAAAGGGAGTAAAGGGGAACTTAAGACCTAGTCATTTTGTTTATGATGCAAGTGATGACTCTTATGTCTGTCCAGAGAATCAAGTATTAAACTATCGCACGACCACTCGAGAAGGCTACCGTGAGTATAAGAGTAATCCCAAAGTATGTGTTGCCTGTCCTTTATTATCCGTTTGTACCCAAAGCAAGAATTTTCAAAAAGTAGTAACGAGACATGTCTGGAAGGATGATCTTGAATTTTGTGAGGAGATCTCGTCACCAAAGAGATGAAAGAACTCTATAAGAAGCGTAAAGAAACAATTGAACGGGCTAAGGAGTACCATAATTTGAGATACACTAGAGAGAAAAGGAAAGTCCAAAATGGAGGATAAGGTTGGGCTTACTTTGAGCGTGCTTAAATATCAAAAATTAGTAAAATGGATAGCGAAATATCCCTTTTTATTTTTCTCAAATTCAGATTTTTAGATAGAGTAGTAGATAATGAGACAAAATATTTTTGAAAGAAAAGACAAACGCCAAAAATGACGTTTGTCTCGGTCTGAATCTACTGAAGGTAGATTTTCTTTTTAGTTAATGAATATAGAATAAAGTAGATTAGAAATTTGGCAGTTTTTCTCTATTGCACTAATTTGCTTACAAAAACCAAGCTCATTGTGAATCTCACCAGTAAGTAAAAAGCTAGACAAAAGTCTTAAAAATCAGAAAAACGCATAGTCTCAGGTGTTGAAAAACTTGAAATTATGCGTTTTTGTGGGAAGATTTACTCCATTTTCTTCAGGAGTTGAGAATTTGCCCAGCCTCAAAAAGTTCCAATCAATCTCAATAACTCAGAAAAAGAAGACTGACAAAATATGATTACTTTTAAGACGAAACTAAAATTTGCTATCAAACTCGAGCATGTGGAGGAAGAAATCAAAATTCTATGATGTAATGGAATATAAAGTTATAAGACTTGGAACTTTATTTCAGAGATTTAATCACTCTTATCCTTCTTAAATTTATAGAGCTCTTCCAAGTAAAAATGAATTTTTCTTTAATATATTTTAATGATCTATTATTAGTTATGTCTATAACACCAAACACACTATAGTGGTTTTCGATAAAGCTCATCATAATCAATTTGACTGCCTATGATGATAACTCTTGCCTTGTTTGAACGAAATTGGATAGATTTTTAAATAGAGTTTCATTGTTTTAGATGTGAGAGCTTTGATTTTATGATAAAATAGTAGAAGATTTATATTTGTAGTTAATCTTATGTCCTTGTAAAATTTTTGTATTTTTGAATGTTTTTAAAAGAAATAATATTTTAAATACAGAGATAAAATATAACCAAAATAAAGAATAGTGTAAAAATTTGAATTGTCTTCATAGCTTTCCTTTCATTTTGATATTAGTTTATCAAATGAAGAAAGATTAGTATTATTGAGATACTAAAAAGTATTTATTTTATCATGAAATATCTAAATTAAGAAAATTTCTACCATTTAAGATAGTATAGAAACCATTTAAGATTTTTATAATTTAATTTCCATAATTCTGATAAGATTAAACTTATAGAAGGAGGCTAAATATGAAAGAATATATTTTATATCAAGGAAGAGCTGTAGTGAAAGTACCACTTTCTAAAATTTATTATGTCACAACGCATCCAACAAAAGCTCATACTGTTCTTTTTGTAACAGCTGAAGGGAATTTTTGAAGCTTCAACTCACTATCTAAAAATTGAAGAGGAAAGTTCAGAAGAGCTTATTAGATGCCATAGAAAATTTCTTGTGAATAAAGATAAAAATAGCAGGATTTAATCATGAGACTAAGAACGATTATGTTTTTGGATGATAGAGTATCAGACATCTCTTGTTCTAGAAGACTACTTTACAATATTAAAATCAGTGGAAAAATATATAGGAGTGAAGTAGTGAATATTTTTATACTAGAAGATAATTTTACAACAGACTAGAATTGAAAGTATTGTCAAAAATAGTGGATAATAAGATTGAGTTTAGGCATTTTGAGGTTTATGGAAAACCTCAACAGCTTTTAGAGGACATTTCAGAGAGAGGAAATCACCAATTATTTTTACTTGATATTGAAATAAAAGATGATGACAAAAGAGGATTAGACGTTGCTAGAGAAATTAGAAACTTGATTCTCAAGCAGTGATTGCTTTTGTAACATCACATTCTGAGTTTATGCCCGTATCTTTTGAATATTTAGTATCAGCTATTGATTTCATTGATAAAGAATTACCTGAACCATTATTTATCAAACGAATTGAAAAATGTTATTTCAAGTGTTAGCGATAATCAAAGAAGAACAGTATCTGAGGACTCTTTTATATTTACAGGATCCAAAGCTCAAATTCAAGTCCCTTTTAAAGATTTATTGTATATTGAAACATCAACAATTGCTCATAAGTTGACTCTCTATTCCAAACGAGACATAGTTGAATTTTATGGACAATTGTCAGATATTCTTAAACAGGAACCACGTTTATTTCAATGTCATAGATCATTTATCGTAAATCCTTATAATATATCTTTAATTGATAAAGAAAATCGGTTAGTTCATTTTCAGAACGGGTCCTCTTGTATTGTCTCTAGATTAAAAATTCGTCCACTTATGAAAGCTATCGAAAGACTTCATGACTAAGGAGATTTAGATGATATTTTTTTCTAAAATATTATAAGTGTTTTTCTATTGTTATGTATCCATACTAAGGTTGTAGGGTGAGAAATTAAATCTAGTAGTAATGTTCATTATTCTGTTCCATCTTTTTATCATTCCTATTTATTGTTTTATTTAAATCAACTGGATTTTACTTTCTTGGGTCATTATTGCTTTATCCTACCTTTTTATCCTATATACTTTGTCTATTAGTAAATTAAGAAGTAAGGTTTCTTTATTACTTTTTACTCATTATTTCCACTTGGATTTTGGGATGTCATCAGAAATTTTTAGGTTACTTTATAATTTCTAAGATTCCAATATTGTATAGACTATATGAAACTAATCTAGGAACAATGATTTTCTTTATTAGCTGAAATTATTGTGTTTTTCTTATTAGTCTCTTTCGATATAATTTTAGTCATTTAAAATAAAGAACTTGGATAGAAAGACAAAAATTTATTTTTAATTACTGCGGATACTTTAATGCTAGCTTATTTTTATCTTACCATCTTATATAAACTACAGTGATAAAATAAGTTGGGATAGAATGTTGGATTATAAAGAATTATTGACAGCAGTTTACTTTTTATTGTTTATTTGTTTTGTTAATCTCTTGGATAGAAAAATTACTTCAAGAATTACAGGAGAAAGTCGTTTTACAAAAAGAAATTCAATTGCAAAATCTTAGTAATTATAGTCAACAAGTTGAAGGGGTTGTATCAAGAAATTAGAAGCTTTTAGACATGATTATGCTAATATTTTTTGTCCAGCTTAAAAATAGGTATAGATCAAAAAGATATTAATCTAGTTTCTCAAGTTTATGATAGTGTTTTAAAAATTCTGGTGAAAAAAATTAAAAGGTAAGCGTTTTGACGTAGCACAACTAAGAAATATCAATGATTTGGCGCTAAAGAGTTTACTATTATCTAAGTTATCGGAGGCCCAAAACTTATCTGTTCCAGTTTCCCTGAGATTAGTGAACAGTTCTCTATAAAAATATGGAACAAATTGACTTCTTAACAATTACTTCTATCTTGTTAGATAATGCTATAGAGTCCGCAGCAGAGGGAGGAATAGCAGTTTGTTTCCTTTGAAGATAGAGAATGGAATAAATTAGTCATGATTGTTAAAAAAATTCTACTTTAGAAAGAGAGATCGAACTGAGAGATATATTCAAGCGTGACAATTCTTCAAAAGGAGTAGGACGGGGTATAGGATTGGCCAATGTTCGAAGAATCTCAAAATCTTATCCAAATGTATGTTTGAAAACTACAAGTAAAGATTATTCCTTTACACAGATCTTGGAAATAGAACTTTAAAAGAGTCTGGTACAAAAAGTCTAACTTAAATATAAAAACGACGAGTTATCTGACACTCAGAATTATGTTTTTGTTCGCTTTTTGTTCTAATCTATCGATTTTAAAATTTCATAATAAAGAATTCCTAAAATTAAAAATCTTTTGTCCCATACTCTTTTTGTGATGACTTTATATACATTTAAATGAGAAATAGTTATAGGTTAGAAATTGGAGTTTTTAAACATGTTTACTATACAAATCTCATACTATGAGAATACAATATGTTTCTGTATAAAAATTATAAAAATATATTAATTTATCAGTATTATTGTTATTGTTAAATATTTGACAATAATTACTATTGTAAATTTTTATAAATTTTTCATCTGTACCTATAATATCTTATTTTAACGGTAGTTATTGATCGTTTTACAGCTAATACAGGAGTCCTTGTTCAAGTATTTCATGGGAATCACTTCCTCGTTCATTTGAACTATTTTTACGTCCAGAGAACACTTGACGAGCATAAGTGAACAGGATCATCTTCATGAGTATAGCTTGATGGAAGGCAGGGCGAGCAGTGTGAGAGGTTTCTTCTAATAACATTTGGCTAGGGACAATGTCTACAGAGAGGCTAATCATTCGGCTTTGTGAGTTGCTGGAATATCATAAGTAAGATTTACTTCCAAACTTAATTAATTTGCATTATAATCTTTATACATTGTCATGGTTTTCTAATTGTTTTTTTATTTAAAATATAAAACATGACATGAAAAAACCGAGCATCTCCAAGTATGGAAATGCTTGTTTTTGATAGTTTTTGTCTTTATATAAAGCTTTGACTAGTTAAAAATCAGGGGATTTTTGTGTATCTTAAGTATAAGGTTATCAAAATCCTTCCAGAGGTTTCCTCCATAAATCTTTAACATGTCTTCAGAACTAATTGTTGGAAATTTTTGATAGAAGTATGTTTTTGTCCATTATTTAGACCTCCTTAGTTTTATATTCTAATTATAAATAAAAATATTTAAAAATAATTTTTAAATATCCTCAAAGGTATCTATATAATCATAAAATGTTATCTATAAGTTATTGAGGATTTTTATCTTTATAGTAATCGAAGTAAGTTTTTATCAATGATACTCGTTACTTGGCCTTGTAAACCATATTGTATGATGTTACTGTCTTTATCTGGTAGTTGAGCTTAGTGCAGTAACTTTAAAAAGATTTCCTTGTTCAGTTTTTGTTGCTGTTCTATCAATAGAATGGATTTTCCCAATTATTGTGATACTTTGATTTCCGATTTTTCTAGTTTAAGACGTGCGACCTGTTCTTCTTTAAGTAAAGGGACATACTCAGAAGTGACATAGTAAGTAATAAGTACCTCTTTAGTTTCTTGAATATTGGGATAAATTTGGGCGATTTCACTACCGTTTGGAATTAGAGTTTTTCCATCAAATTCATTATTTAAATGAATGATTCCTGTACCTGGGGCTTTAATAGTGTTGTGTTCAAAGTTAACATTTGCTTGCCCAAGTTGAGCTGTCAGCTCTGTGATTTGTGTTTCAACAGTTGTCAACTGTTGAGCTGCTGATGTAGAAATTGGGTTCGTAGGACTTCTACCTTGGTTCCTAAACTACTATCGTAAGTCCCAACACTTCCTGTACCTGCTCGTTGAATATTAAGACTAGCGATAGAGGATTTTTAGACTTGAGATACTCTGATTAATTTGAGAAATATATTGATCAGCTAATCCTTGCTGAGATTGTTGCTGGGATTGGACTAAGTAGTTATTTAAGGTAGCTTTGTGTGGATTGCTGTCCGACAAACTCGAACTTTTATTAGTGATAGCTTGTCTAAGTTCCTCGTACTCTGCTATTTGTTGGTAGATATTATTGATTTGTGTCTCTATAGTAGAGGCGGTATTTCCTGCTATAGCTAGTTGATTATTAACCTCTGCATTGGTTTTAGAGATGCCTAACTCAATATCTTGAGATTGGGTAATAAAGTTGTTAAAGGTATTAATATACCCGAACTCATCTTCACCTGTAAAGAGGTTAGTTCCTTGTGACAGACTTGCTTTGAGAGTCTCGATTCCAGTTTTTGCCGATTTAGGGTAGCTAGCTGTGTTTCAAGAGCTTGTTTTTGGGATTTCTCCATGGTTTCAGCGTATTTGATAACGACGTCATCTTTTTGACCAATTGGTTATTGGACAGATTATTAGTTGTTATGGTGTTATTGCTAGTTGATTGGATTGAAGCGATGACTTGAGTTGGTGTAATCTCTCCTCTCGATGTGACGGTGACTTCTTTTTGGGCAAATAAAGAGAAGATAAGCAGGAAACTTAGTAATAGGACTAATGGGACAATTAAGAGTGTCGCAAAATTATGGTAGCGGCGCTGATAAAAATTCTGCACTTTTTAAATAGCTTTGAGTTCATGATAAGTCTCCTTATTTGCTAAATAGATAATGATAGAAACCTTGTTTGGTCATCAATTCTTGATGAGAACCAGTCTCTATAACTTTCCCTTAGTTAAGGACAATGACTTGATTAGTTCGTTCAGATATACTAAGACGATGGGCAACAAAGATGATGGTCTTGTCAGTCATGACCATCAAATTTTCAATAACCTTTTTCAGTTAAAACATCAAGTCCGCTGGTTGCTTCATCAAGAATGAGAACAGGAGCTTTAGTCAGTAAGGCTCTAGCCAAAGCAATCCGTTGTTTTGACCACCTGATAATCCAGCTCCATCTGATAGTTCTGTTTGGTATCCCATAGGCATTTTGTTCGATGTCTTGGGAATTTCTGCTATCTCACAGGCTTTGATAATATCTTCTTGACTAATCATTTGATTAGCTCCCAAGGTCAGGTTTTCTAAGATTGATCCACTAAAAATATAAAGCTTGTTGAGGTAGGTAGTTGATGTGTTGTCGAAGAACCTTTTTATCAATCATTTTGAGATCATTGTTGTTAATAGTGATTCGTCCCTGTAAGGTTCAAAAGAAGTTGACAATCATTTTAGCCAAGGTCGTTTTTCCCTGATCCGCTAATTCCCACTATACTGACCTTATCACCTTGTTTGATAGTTAGATTTATGTTATTTAGGGTGTCGCGTCCAAAAACCATATTTATATGAAATGTCTTCAAAACAAATATCACCAGCCAGAAACTGTGAATCAGTTAAGGTCTGAGTGTTTTTGAACTCAGATTCGACTAAGTAAACTTCATTAAGACGATTGTTGGCTACCTTTGCAGACTGAAGTTTTTGTTTGGAGGTTGATGATATTTTCCAAGGGATTAGTAAAAGTAAGATAAGAGTGTGTTAAACGTAATCAATTGTCCAATGGAAATTTTTACCTGTCATAACTATCTGAGCACCAAACCACAAAAATAACAATATTCAGTATGAGTTGAGCTCCCTGTTTAAGGCTGCTCTGTAAGATAGAATATTTACTGAGTTTGAAAAGATTTGTCCAAATAATCCACAAACTCGCTATCAATCTTCTGGTATCGAGCTTCTTCACTAGTTAGGGATTTGATGGTTTCTATACCATTGATATCTTCAATAATAGCAGAGCTTACCATGGAATTGCTCTGCATGACATCAGTATTCATCTTCTCAAAGGGCTTTATAAAAGCAAAAATAATTATGATGTAAATAGGAACTGAAATCAGTGAGAGAAGGAAGAGGTTGGTGTTTTGTACCAAGAGTACACTACCAATAATAATCAAGATAGAGACATCAAGGAAAAGTGACAAAATCGTCGAAGCTAGAGCGTCAATAGATTGAATTAGCATCTGTAAACAGAGAGATGACCTCACCGGTTCGCCGTGTCGCAAAGAAAGACATGGGGAGTTCAAAAATGTGGCGAATGTAAGAAAGAATAACATCAATACTTAATCGCTGACTAAGTACTGTTAAGAGGTAATCTCGTGAGAAACTCATCATCTGTTGCAGAATATAGGTGATAATCAAGCCAATAGAGATAATACCTAGGGTTGATTTCATCTGATTAGGAATGTATTCATCTAAAATCCCTTGAAGGTAGTAAGAGCCACCGATATTGATAAGGGTCACCAAGAGACTAGCTAACACGATATAAAAATAAGTGAGCGTTGCTTGAAAATTAAGGGAGAAAGCTCATCAATCCATTTTTATCCTTATGAGGTTTATAGCTGGGAGCTGGAGCCAGAAAGATAGCTACACCTGTCCATTCAGAAGCAAATCTCTCCTTGGTCATCTTTGTTACTTTGACAGTAGGGTCAGGATCACCAATGATAAGATGGTCTTTTTTATTTTGATAGACAACGTAGTAGTGTTGTAGTTTGCCCTCTTTATTAACGTGAACGATGAAGGGGTGAGAATACTCTCCATTTCAAAGAGGCTCATATCAGCTTGGATAGCTCTGGTTTCAAAGTTCATCTGTTTGGCAGCATTGACAATACCAAGAGCAGTCGTACCTTCTTTATTTGTTTTAGCTAGTTCTCGCAAATGAGCTGGGAATAGTTAGAACCATAAAATTTAGCAATAGACGCTAAAGCAGCGACTCCACAGTCCCTAGCATCAATTTGAGGGACAAAGGTTCGTTTGTAAGATATCATTTGTTAAATCCTTTCTTGTTATTTACAAGTCTATTATGACAAAAATAGGTAGAAAAAGCGATCAAATCTTAAATGGAGTATATAATATCTTGAATGGTATTTTGGTGATTTGAAAATTAGTTAACACCATTTTTTTAACGGCATATTTTTAATCTTGAATGGTCGCAAATAATAAAAATACGCTTCGTGATGAAAATCGTACATTTAAAAGATTTTTGCAGTAAAAATCTCTTTTGTTCTGCTATACTGAACTTGTCAGGGTTTACAATCTGACAAAAATATCTATTATATAGGAGGTATTCATTATGAATACAAAGGCTATCGAACAATTTAATACTCTTTATGCTGATAAACTTGCTAATATAGAAGGTGGAGGAGGTGCTATTCAAGTTGCACCAGGGATTTATTGCGCTAATGATTCTAATGGTAGGGCAAAAATGGTACAAAACTATCGAGAAGTGATGTCATATACAGGACGAGTAATTGGTAATGGCTGGGTTAATTACGGCCCTTGGCAACCACGTCCTGGTTTTGAGTTATTATTCCATAATGAAAAAGCAAGAGATATTAAGCCTTATTGATAACATATTATTATCTGATGAAGTTTCTCATGATGTTCAATTAAAAATATTTTTTTGAATGGACAAACCTCAATAAAAATGATGAATTTAGAGCAATAGGTAGATTAAGTAATGACTTGTCTATTTGTTGATGACTCATCAATATCTGGCGCCAGAAATGTGATAGAATTTGCTAGCTTGATTGCAAAGATACCTCATCAAGAGAGAGGTAAAGGAGCTTTCTTAAATATGCTCGCTATAACATTTGCTAATTTAAAGTAAGTTGAAGAATTTATCTATCATGTCAAATTGAAAATTGAGCCTGAGACAAAAATAGTTCTCAGCCACAAAAGCTAGAGATTTCCAATTACGGAACTCTAGCTTTTTAATTTCGGAATCGTTCTATTATTGTATTTTAGGAGGTTATTGTCCATAAGTACCAATCCCATGTCAATTCTCACTTGACGCTTCCCTCTCAGATTACATCTCTTGTAACCCAAACAAGCCTTTATCTACCCAAAGACAGGTTCCACATCAATCTTGTGTTGAGCGAAAATCTGTCTACAGTCCGTCTCGCTCCGTTAGGTGCGAGACAAACAAACTCACTCGTTTGACAGGGGGTCATGATTGTGGGTGACTTCTCTTTATTTTTCTCCTGAAACTAGGTTTTATCCAGACTTATGAATTAAGTACGACTAACAGGTTATGGATCTCATTTTAGATGTAAGTCATCCGTGTGTACCCACTACCGGTGACCCCAACATAGATTCCCAATTCTGACTATCGTGAAGTAGTAAGGAGGAAGAAAGAGTAAAATCGTGGCTTAAATAACAGGAATGTTATAGTAAGCCATGTTTAGGTGATTAGTAAATCTTCCAACAATAAAACGAATGGCATAGATTTTTCAACATCTGATATTTTGAACTTTTCTCAGATTCTTATTTTTTTAATCTTGAATGGTTTAAAAATTATGAAAAACATTTCATGATGAAAATCGTACATTTAAAGACTTAGCAGTAAAACTAGTGTTTGTTCTGATATACTAAACATGTCAAGATTGCAATCCGACAAAAATAATAAATATTAATATGGAGGAATTCTTTATGAATTCAAAAAGTAGAACAATTCAAATCACTTAATTCTAGTGTCCTTGCTAATATAGAAGGAGGTATTCCATATGGATGGTATGCACCATTTGGATATTATACAGATAATATTATTTGTAGAAATGGCTATAGATACACGCAATCAAATTGGAACTCTGGTAATTGTCAAATTAACGTAGAATCTGTAGTAAATGGTGTTGTATCTGAAATAGCTATGTCAATAGCAGGAGCTAGTCGTTACAGACCTAGGTAATAATGAGAGGGTATAGATATGAATCAACAGTTTAGAAATCAATGTTTTAGATGCAATTGTAAACTTTGAAACTAGCTTTAAAGAAATGAACTTACCTCAACAACAATATTTCCACGCTTATAGTCTAGTTAGTAAAATAGTATCTGAAATGAAATTAGACGGTGTTGCATTTGCTCAATCTTTCAGATATTTTTATGAATTTTTAGTCATGAATTATTTCCAGGGGAATTGTTTTTATCTGAACAAGCTCATAAAGATTTTAGTAGAATATCAGACCTAGCAAATTCTACGGAGTTATTAAGAACAATTCATAGCCCTATTAAAATATTTTGGTAATTACAAAATTATATTAATTTCTTCAAGATTAATTATCTATTTTGTGTAGCATTAAAATTTGTGATTTACTAAAACTTTATCAAATTGTAAAAACAATAAAAGAGTACTTAATGGCTTACTGAAATGCTTTTCGACTAATATTAACTGATCAAAAATTTTTCTCAATATTATATTCAAGGGATTTAATTCTGTATATAACAGGATTAAATCCTTTTTGTTATGTGACTTTCAGTCCGTATCGCTCCGTTAGGGTACGAGACAAACAAACCACTCGTTTGACGGGGGGTCATGATTGTGGGTAGCTTCACTTTTATTTTTCTCCTGAAACTGAGTTTTATCAACAGGTTATGGATCTCATTTTAGATGTAAGTCATCCGTGTGTACGATCCCAACATAGATTCCCAATTCTGACTATCGTGAAGTAGCAAGGAGGAAGAAAGAGTAAAAATCGTGGCTTAAATAACAGGAATGTTATAGTAAGCCATGTTTAGGGGATTAAGTAAATCTTCCAACAATAAAAACGAATGGCATAGATTTTTCAACATCTGATATTTTGAACTTTTCTCAGATTCTTATTTTTAATCTTGAATGGTTTAAAAATTATGAAAAACATTTCATGATGAAAATCGTACATTTAAAAGACTTAGCAGTAAAAACTAGTGTTTGTTCTAATATACTAAACATGTCAAAATTTCAATTCGATAAAAATAATAAAAATTAATATGGAGGTATTCCTCATGGAAACAAAGACACCGATTCAATTTAATGTTTTTGGATACCGAAATGCTGGCTAGCATTGAGGGAGGAACAGTTAGTGCAGGGAAGTTGCTCAGGCGACAGGAATTTGCACATTAGCAGGAGCAATGATTGGTAGTTTGGTTTGCACCAGGAGCTGGAACTTGGGCTGGAGGTATTTTAGAGCACAATATTGTACAGGTATATGGGCTATCGCTAGATCTTTATAGAAAAGGGGGCATTTGATGGAAAGTGGGGAATTTAGGCTAATTTCAGCTCTTTTACGTCTTTTTATAATAGTTGCTATTGGAATAGTTCTAAATGTTCCAATAAGCGAAGTTTTAGTTCTTTCTGTAGGTAGTGTGTTTTTTGAGTTGCTGATTCACTTATTAACGCATAATAAGAAGAGAGGAGAACTATGCTTTAATCGATACAAGCAATTTATTAAAAAGATTTCAGCACCTACTTTTTCTGTTACTATTATCCATTATTTTTTTGTTGTTATAAATGTCTATAAATGTCTATAATTCGTCTTCTGTATTATTTTATACTCATATATTTGTAGTATTATTCACAGTAGGATACATTATTTGCTCAAATAATATCGAATTATATATTTCCAAAAAGGAATGAGGTTACGTATGAATAAATTAAATATGCATTTTATGGAGTTGAAAAATGAAGAATTGTCCTGTGTTTCAGGTGGAGGACAACGTGAGGGAAGTGCTGTTCTTTCGGGTGCGGCAGGTGCTGTAGAAGCGGCGATGTCTTGTGCTGCTGCTGGTCCGTATGTCATTGCAGCATGCGCTGTTGGTGGAGCAATCTATGGTGGATTTTGGGGGTTCATAAATAGAATTCTTATACGAGAAGAATATTTGTTATGCATTGATTAGAATTGATTGATATTTTGTCTTCAAAATAAAATGCTACCAAATTTAATATTTGAATGAGTTAGCGTTTACTTATAGTATATAATAATAAATTATTTTGAGACATAGCAATAAAGTGATTGAGCTATAGAGATGATGAGGATGGAAATATGGAGATTGTTATAATGAATATAGTTAACCATCTCTTTACTAAAGATTGAATGGATAGTAAGTAAAATCTTTATAAAAAATGAGCATACTTTGGATGCTTATTTGGTTGCTATACTATTTAAAGAGTGATTTAGTAATGTATTTCTTGTTTTTGAAATGGCTTTTTATTATTGCTAATAATTTTTCGATTTGTACTGTATCAAATTAAACTAGTAATGCAGAATGATATTAAGTAATTGTGTCTAAATCATATTTTTGGTAATCAGATTATAATCATTCTGGACGTTTTCAAGACTTTTTGTGATTTGTATGATAGAACTTAGTGAAGCTATTATAGCCTTTTTGGGAAGGAACTGGAGCTTTTGCTACGATACAGTTAGTTGAGGTATATAAATGAAGTGTTGTTTTTATATTTGCAATTAGTATTATAATGACGACTATAGTCCCTAAAACATTTTTATTCGGATCAAAATACTATTATTCATAAATTTATTGCTTTATTAGCTATTATGATGTATTACAGAGGTGTTTTTAGAGAGTATAAAAGATATTAAAATCATTTCAAATTGGTTAAATTTCATAATCTTAATTTAACAAATTTATATAATATAATAATCAAAGAGGCTGGGAAAGTCTTTAAAATCAGAAAAACGCATATTATCAGGCATTGAACAACCTTGATATTATGCGTTTTATTGTAATGAGATTCACATTGTTTTTCCTAAAAGTGAGTTTTTGAATAGCCTAATTATTTGGGTACGACGAGCAGGTCAAGTATCTCATCAGAGGTGTAAGTTCTCCGTGAGCACCCGCTACTGGTAGGCTAAATAGTTACTCGTAAGCAGGATAATCATGAGGTAGTAGGAAGAGAAAGGGATAATAAGTCATGTATAGTAGATGAGGGATTTCAGAACTCTAAAAGTTCAAATAGGTATATGTAATACTCTTCGAAAATCAAATTCAAACCACGTCAGCGTCGCCTTACCGTATTCAAGTACAGCTTGCGGCTAGCTTCCTAGTTTGCTTTTTGATTTTTCATTGAGTATAAATCACGAGAGTAATGAGGAAAGATATGCGACTTATCTATTGAGGTGAGGTTCTGATGAGAGCTGAAAGTATGGTAACAACGAATCATGAGAAGTTAGTCAATCCTATAGTAGTCAGGAAAAATTCTATAATGGAAGTGGAGCGAAAGGTGAACAATTGAAAGTAGAATTGTCTGTTTTGATTATTTGTTTGATAGGATGGTAGTATGAAAATATAAATGGTGGCTATTGTTCATAAAAATATAGGACAAACGAATAGAACGCTTATGTAGCCTGATAGAGGAGGTAGTAAAAGAAATCTTTGTAAAAATAAATATGATTGTGTTAATCATTATCTTGAAAAACAAATGATGTTTCTATTCTGCAGAGCGAAAAATATCATAATCGGTATTTTTACAATTAAATATATTCCAGATTAAGATCATTATAATTTTTGATAAATGAATATTATATAGTAAAATACCATTTCGGTATAATATAGCTACCTTTTTAGGATTTGCTTGAAAAATTTAATTTAAAAATGTGTAAAATAAAATTATCAATAAAAAGGAGCCACATTATGAAGAAATATTTATTACAATCATTATTAGTTAGTACTGCAGTATTAGTCACCATTAGTCCGAATCTTGTTTTGGCTGAGAGTGCTGAAACAAAATTTTCTGATACAGTGCCATCAGCCTTAAATTTAGAACCAGCTGTTACAGAAAACACTGGAGAATCTTTAACTGAACAAAAGTCTAGCGATAGAGAAAATGAAAGTAACGTTCAGCAATCGACGAAGGAAATTACTAAGAAAGAAACTGATGACGTGAACTCAGTAACATCTGAAGAATACGCTTCAAATGTGTCTGATTTTAATAAAATTAGTATTGCTGAAGTTCGTCAGATATTCACTTCAGAAGATTCGGAACATACTTTATATTTTGGAAGAGGGACATGTTATCATTGTCGCGAATTTTCTGGAGTATTGAAAGAGTTTAATATGCTGATTGATAAAAAGTTAGAATATTACGATATAGATGGTGAGGATTTTGATGATTCTGCTCAAGAGTTCATTTTTAAAAACAATCGGTATTCCTGGAACGCCAACAATTATTTATTTTTAAAAAATGGTAAAACTATTTCTGGTTGGGTTGGTGGAGGAATAACTGCACAACAACTTTACGATTATCTCTATTTTGGAAAAACTGATGAGAAGCCGAAAAGAGAATTTGAAAATGATAATAAAAAAATATTATAAATCCAGAGAATTCAATGCAAACTATGGATATTAAAGAGGATACAGTCAAGATTAAAAACAATTACAAATCAAATCCCTAAAGATATTCCACTCTCTGACGAAAATTTACAGAAAAAAGATTTTAGTTAAATCACAAGATACTTTTTGGAAAGAATATTGAAAAATATAGAGGATAATTCTAAAGATAGTGGAGTTGGTGTTAAAAATCAGGAGAATCCTGAACTACTTTTACAGTAAATTTAATGAATATAAATCAGATTTTATAGCATCAACTAATTTTTAAAAAATAGAATCGAAGTAAAAATTTACTCCCAAACAGGAGAAGAACAATCGATTAACTTTGTTCGTTTAGGAATCACCTTATTTATTACTGGAATTTTTATAATAAGTAGTCATTTAAATACTAAAAATGAAGTATAAGATCATAAGAGTATAGTAACCTACTGAAAATAGATCACATTAGATATTTATGAGAAACAATGTAGATAATATTTTTACCAAATTTTCAAAATAAAAATAAAGTAAATAAATTGAGAAATTTACCTCAAGTAGGAAATAGATTTTCAATTTATTTTCATTGTGGGAGGATTTGATTCGCTTTTACAGTAATTAAGTTCATTTATCAATCTCTTTTTATTATATTTAAGAATATTTGAAGACAGCATTTTAGAAAAACAATTATGGAGTTTTAATACGGAATATAGTATAAATGCTGATTCAAAGTGAAGTTTTAGATGTTTTTTTGCTTTTTGTTGAGTATAAAATCTATTAACTAAAGTCGAACTACAAAAATTAATTTTAGATGAACTGAACTGTAGACTTTGGAAATGTCTCTTACTCGATTTCAGAATGAATCGCTGATACAGGATTAAAAGAACTAAGTATTTCTTTTTGTTTTGAATGAGATACGTGAGTATAGATTTGTGTGACTGATATAGAACTGTGTCCAAGAATTTGTTGAATGTATCGGATATCTACATCATTATCCAGAAGCATTGTTGCAAAACTATGTCTAAAACATATGTGGTGTAATAGTTCTAGATAAGTTATTTTGTTCAACGATTCTCTTTTAAAATTAAACGTACACTTTGCTCTGACAATGGTTTTAGTGAATGTTTCCCTGGAAATAGAAAATCATTGGATTCCTCCCTATTTTCTTTATATATGTTTCTAATAAATTGAAGGTTGTTTGATCTCCTAAAAATAGGATACGTTCTTTCTTACCTTTTCCTATAATATGGAGTGTCTTATTAGAAAGGTTAATATCTTTAAGACGAATGTGACAAAGTTCTGAAATTCTGATACCCTGTTGAAAGTAAAAGGGAAATAATTAATAGATTTCTTTTCGGCTTTTTGTTTTTGATAGTCAGTTTTAGAAATAACTACTCTCTGCTCTAAATAGAAAAATATTTTTTTCAAAATATCATACGGAATTGTTTTAGGCAACATTTTTTTCAGTTCGAAATTGAAAGCGTAATTGATTGAAGGATTCTCTTCAATTATGTTCTGGTATTTTTAGATAGTTATAAAACACCTTCATACAAGCAATTTTTTTCTTCTTAGTGTATTCGTTTTTTTATGTTAGATTGTGTCAAGTGTTCGATATAGGATTCGACATTATCATAGTCTGAGTTATAAAAGTTGCATAAGATCATTCTTATAAGCGCGAATCGTGTGTGAACTCAAACGTTTATGAGTTTTTGCAATAATCTAAGTAAGTAGAAATAAGTTTATAATCCATAAAAATCTCCTTTATCAATAATCATGCTATTATAAACCTATTTGAGTGCTTTCTGTATAGCGATAATAAATAGTTATCGATAGGGAGAAATAAGTGTATATAACTAATAAAGTTTGAAGGAAAAAATTTATCAGAGATTGAATAAAATTCTTGAATCATATAATCAAGATCAAAATAGTATCATAAATCTTGCTGCTTGTATTAGCTATCCATTCAACGAAGTATTAAAAAAATACAAAGCTTTCCACTTTCTACACTTCCAACTGAAGGCGTTGTTGAAAAACGTTATTTTCCTCATTGTACTTCATTAGATGATATTGAATTATACGCTGAGGAATTGTGTTGCAAACTCTTTAATATAAGGTCCAATGATTATCGAGTTAGTTTACAACCAAATTCTGGAACTCAGGCTAATCAAATTGTTTTATAATGGAGTTTTAGAAAAGAGATGATTTTATTCTATCATTATCACCAAAAGACAGGGGGCATATTTCACACACTTACACAGGTAGAGGTAAGGTTATATATTATCATTTAGATAATAATTTAAAAAGTAGATTTTATTGAGCTAAGGGAATTATTAGAGCTATATAAACCCAAATTACTTGTTGTCAGTGCTTCATCGTATGGAAATGAGTTTAATTATAAAAAAATTTATAAGACGGTTAAAGAAACTAGTCCTGACACTCTCATATTGGCAGATATCTGCCATAGTGTCTTGTATATTATGGCAGATATTCATCAGGCAATTTTCCCTTTTTGTAGATTTTTGCTACTTTTACAATGGATAAGTGTTTTACGTGGACCTCAAGGAGGTGTGCTAGTTTATCGTAGCTCTTTTGAAAGAGAAATAAGTTATTCTATTTTTCCTAGAACTCAAGGGGTCCGACACAATCTGCATTATTTGCTAAATGTATATGTTTAATTAAATTATTGTCAATAGATATTCAAAGTTATGCTAAAGAAGTCCTTAAAAATACTCAACTGTTAATAGATTGCTTAACTAGCTATGGAATCGATGTCATCTATAAACAGTCAAAAAACTCATGTTGTTTTAATCAACTTATCAAATCTAAACTTTAATGGTAAAGAAGCAGAAGAGTTACTTTTCGAGCATAGAATATTGGTTAATCGTAATCAAATTCCGAATGATATATATGGTCCAATGACTACTTCAGGAATTAGGTTAGGAACAGTTGGTATTACAAATCTAGGATACACAGAGCCTGATATACAGAAATTAGCTGAACTAGTAGCTAATTTACTAAAATATAAACAATTCAACTACTCTATACACTCTGAACTCATTAGCAAATATCACAAAAGATTAATATCTCCAATTAGGAGATAGACCAAGACAAAAAAATTATAATTTTTATATGGAATTAGTATATAGTATTTAGTTAATCCATCCTTATAATTTTCAATATATGATTGATCATAAACAGAAGGAATATCACTAATTTGTTTTTAGATTGTATACAACTTGAAATTTATACCAAGGATCATCTATTAGTGGAATTTCTGACTCAAAGTATCTTAAAGAATTCTGAAAAATCTATAAGAGAAATATTTTCAGACACCAATTCAACAACTAATTTATTTAGTTTAAGCATACGAACATCTAAAGTTAAAGATCTAGGACACATTTGAAGTGATTTATTGATATATTCTAGAGATTGTTGATAATCTTTCTTCATTAGAAATAAAACTGATTTATTACATATGATTCAAAAATTTCATTTGAATCATATTTTTTTAGTATTTTTCTGCTTTGTTGAGATTTTTCTAAAGCTAAATCATATTCTCTATTCCATGTATAAATAACTCCTAAATTATTATATACAGTTGCAACAGGAATATACTGCTCATTCACTTGAAAAATACTCTAATGCTAATTTGAGATTTTTAGTAGCTTGTTCAATTGGAAAATAATGGGCAGAATTTCGTAAAATAATATAATAAAAATCATCTTTTTCTACTGCATTAAGAGTTTCATTAAAGTTTTATTGCTTCTTTATCTTTACCTAGATGTCCATAAGCGTTTAATTTATAGAGCAAATTTCCTGAGTTGTTTTCTAATTTTTTTCTAGTAAATTTAACGCTTCATTAAATTCATATAGTTGAATTAAAAAAATCTAGGATAATATAAATTTATATTTTCGAATAATACTCAACTTTAAGATTTCTAAGAATTGTTAAACCATCATTAAAATTTGAAGTCCATTGATGTGAATTCAAAATATAATGTATATATTTCTCTGGTAATAATTCTATTAAATTAAATATCTTTTTACTCAAAAGATACGATATAAAAATAAGAATTTTTTTCTATATTCTATTTCGAGTAATTTTTATGTATTCTATATTTTGTCTTAACTCTTCAAGACTACTGATATAGTATTAAGCAGTGAATTAAGTAAGCTAATTCACCACCTATTCCTATGGATAAGATAGTCTGTTCTAAATATATTTTAAGATCTCTGTAACTAATTTAAGATCAGAATCAGTAGTTTGATTTAATATACTATTAACAATTGATTCATGTGATATTTTTATCTTATCATTTGTATCTCCATTAATGTATACAAAGCCTGCATTAATAAGAGCATTTAACGAATTCGATACTTCAGTTGTGTCCTCTATAATAGATTTTATGTAGTTAAAAACTATTTCTTTACTCATTCCAGCTGGAAAAAAATTGATGATATAATCAGAATATTTTTTTGAGTGTCTGAAAGTTTATTATAAATGTCAGAAATACTAAGTAGTTCTGAATTAGGGTTGTCTGCCAGTTTATTAATAATTAATTCAATTTCTTTATAATTTCCTTTAGTTAACTGCCAAATTTGATTTAACATGGTATTATCTAGAAAATCAATCTGATTATTTATTAATAATTTACACTCTTCTTCTGTCAGATAAGATAAATTTAATACATTAGAAGTATAATTATCTAATGTATCTAATTTATCAACTAAACTGACAGCTTCATCAGTTCGATGTATTATGGTCAAAGAAATTCCTTTTTGAAGTGTGTTGAAAATCATCTTCAAATTTTATTTTTTTATATTATCAGGTAAAAATTGATAATTATCAATAATTATGTTAACTCTGACTTTTTTTGAAATATTATAGAAGTAACGTAAATATAGATCACTTTCGAAAATTTCTTCTTTTATTTCAGAAATAACTTCCTCCCAAGGATAGTCAATAATTTTCTTATACGGAACGTTTAATGAAATTAGTGATTTGATAAGTTTAAAACTATGCTTCAATGTTAAGTTGGTTAGTTTTTGTTTTTCTTAAATAATTTGAGAACGAATATTTATGTGGTATAGATAAACAAAGATTTCTCCTGAATTGAGTAGCTATATAAGCTCCTTTTTAATAAATTTTCAAAAATTTATTACTTTCAAATCCATCATTTGCAACATCAACATATAAAAATAAAAATTTCTTTATTATTTCTATATATTTGTTGGCTAACTTCTTTAACTAATTCAGTCTTGCCACTGCCACTAAAACCATTTATAATGAATAAACTATTTTTATCATTGCTAGAATACTTAAAATGGTGTTTTAGCTGTTCTATTTCATTGTTGCGTCCATAGTACATAAATATTCTCTATCGATAACTATTTATTATCACTAGTATACCATAAATTCATTTTTAGTAGTTTGATTTGTATAATGATTTTTAGTCTTGAATTTTTCGCATTAGTGCACATTTTCTCTTGTGAACTTAGATAAGGATATTTAATTTATAAAAAGGAAATTTTATAGTATAGTTGTGATTTTTATATTTTCAGTTTAAAGCAAAATAGTGGTGGTATGCTATATGTTTTTCTTTGTTAATGGTATAATGTAATATATAGAGAGATAGTTATTTATCGAGGTTAGAATTTGGGCAACAATAGACAAATTGAGACATTAGGTGTTTCATATCTGACAACATTCATAAATAGACATAGTTTACTTCAGACTTATTTTGATAGTAATGATAAAAACTCCAGTCTGGGATGGTGAGATTCATGTTCTTAAAACTTCTAGTGAGAAAAGAAGTGAAATATTTGGTAAAGTGCCTGTTCAAATTAAAAGCTACAAGGCAACAGAAGAATAAATTGAAATCCTTCTCGTTGGACATAAGTGATTTAGAATTATATTCAAAAAATGGTGGTGTAGTTTTATTCGTGGTTTGGTTGAGTGAGGATGGTGATTTAAGAAATATCTACTATAAATCATTACCTCCTTTTTCTATAAAGAAGCTAATTAAAAAAGTAATTTTAAAAATAAAACAACAAGCAATAGAAACTTTCTGTACAGATTCATGAATTAGACGAACAAAACTGTACTCCTATGCTAGTCGATTTTATAACAAATAGTCGTAAGCAATATAGCTTCATAAATGTTGATGGTATTTCAGTTGAAGATATCTCTGATGATAGTAACCTTAAATTCTATTATTATGGTCAAGAAAAAGGAGAGATCTTTAACTATCAGGAAGAGAATGATCTCTTCATTTATTATAAAGATCCTTTAACTGGTATTGAAGTACCACTTGAAAATACAATAAAGGTTGTCGAAACTTACGAGGAAACAGATCTAATTATTACAATCGGGAATACTATTTTTCAAAATGTAAAAAGGCATAGATTCCCTGATGGGAGTGTACAACTCCATTTTGGTGAAGGTTTTAAAATGTCATTTGATGTTAAGAAGAAACAATTCACATTTAACTACACAAGACCTAATATGTTATCAAAAGCCATAAAGTGTACTCAGGCACTTCAAGAACTAGGAAAAATTCGGATATTGCAAGCTCAATGGTAATACAATAGAACTAGATGAACAGTCAATATTGGATATTACTTCACGTGATTTAGAGACTGAGATAAAGGAATTGGTACAGATTTCAAACTTCATGGAAAATATGGGGGTACAAAAAGAGGTTGATCTAACTTACTTTGATAAACAATCTCTAAGAAATCTAAATATTCTCAATTTAGGCCTTATTCTAAAGAAGAAAGTTGCCTTAAATTATAATGAATCAAAATTACTTCACCTAAGAATTGCTAATATCCACATTATTACCTTATATGACTTTGAGACAGATAATATTGGAACTATGATAGACATTTTTACTGAAATTCCTTGGTGTAGGAGAGGTGAGGGTGAAGATTCGTCCTACATTTCAATCTTTGAAGTTTTAGAACCAAATGACTGGTTAAAAATAGATAATTGTGATTTTGATTCGGTTATTGCCTCTTACCAAATATTAGTTGATAATCAATTGAAATATGAAGGAACTAACAACACTATTATAAAAAAATAGTTGTGGCTGCTGATAAGGCAGAAGATGTTTCTAGAAGTGAGTTATTGCTTAATTGGGCACAATGTCTTTCTGACTGGAACTTAAAAATACTCCCAAAAATTGTGAGATGGCTATAATAAATGACCTTCAAATAAAAATCTAGAGTTCGTAAATTAAACAGCAAAGAAATGGAGATTCTGAGCAACATTTTAGTAAATAGTAATGATAACTATGAACTTTGTTTTGGCTCATCAGTTTTATTAAAATCAAAACCACAAGCTGACTTGTTTTGGAATAAACTGGATAATGAGACGAAAAGAAAGATATATAGATTTTCCTATTTATGCTTTGTATTTGAAATTATTGTAAAAATTAAAGAAGATTAGAAGGAAATAACATATGGACATAAAGAAAGTAATGTATTATAATTCAGTACCACAATTTTTGAAACCTAAACTAAATTATTTTTGCAAGAGATTTCTTAATGATTATTTTGATCAGGTAGAAGATATAGAAGCAGGTTCTAATTTTTGAAGTTGAAGTGGAGTATGAAGGTGATTTAGAAGTTTATTTTGTTAAGTTTATCTTTAGTAAAAAAAGGTGGAGGAGTGTTTAGTGGTAATTCTGAAAAATGAATTAGATATTTATTGCAATTATGAACTCAGCGCAACTGTAATTTTGGAATAAAAAGGAATTAAAAATAAAAGGTAATATCAAAATAAAAAGATATACATCACTAAGAAGAAAAATTATGATCAAAAATTAATATAGATTAAAGTAGATTCTGGAATGGTCTATTTTATATATATAAATAAATTTGAAGTGTATTTTCCTGATAGATACAATAGTATATAAGACCAATGAGAAGATACCGTAATTTTATTGGTTAATATATTGAAAAGATTAGGATAGTATGCTATAATCACATTAGGAGGATAAAAATAATAAAGAAAAATTTTTATAAAAAATTGGGTATTTCAATTATTGCGAGTACTTTATTGGCTAGCCAGTTGTCGACAGTATCTGCTTTTGACTGTTATTACTAATACAGGTGAAGAATATGAGGTAAGTGAAACTTTACAAGAAAGTCCAGAACCAAGTAGTTATTCACTTCCAGATATTTCACCGACTTACGGTCAATTTTTACAAGTCAGCCGGAAGCAATTATTGGGAGTAACGACTTAGTTTCGATTGAGAATACTTTACAATATCCTTATTCTACATCAGTCTATGTAGAGTCTGTATTTCATGGTGTAGAAGATGGTAAAAACAAAACTTATAGGGGAGTGCTAATTTTATAAAGGACAATATTCTTATTACTGCAGCTCATAATATCTATAAACATGAGTTTGGAAAAGATGCTGAAGAATTATATGTTACTCCTGCTGCTACACTCCAATAAAAGCTCCATTTTGGTACAGTAAAGTAAAAGAAATATTACTATCTAAAAAAATTATGTGTCAGACAATCCAGGTAGGCATTCAAAGAATGATTTAGCGTTATTAGTTTTAGAAGAGCCTATTGGGACTAAAACAGGGACACTTTGGTCTCTCATCTTTATCTACAAATCTTTCTGGTTTGAATGTAACTGTTACAGGTTATTCAGCGCTTTCTGAAGCTGTACAGATGAGTACAGATACTAGAAATGTAATACGTGATACAGGGGACTTTTTATATTATAATGTAGATACATATGGTGGTGCTAGTGGTGCTGCTGTCTATGATGCTTCACATCGTGTCGTAGGTGTACACATAGGAACTGAATCAAGAGGATCAGATATTGTTAATTTGGCAGTAAAAATTAAATGAACAAAACCTATCCTTTATTTATTCCATCCTTGAGGGACATTCTATTGATGGTTGGAAATTGATTAGTGGTACGTGGTATTACTATAAGAATAGTACGAAACAAACAGGTTGGCAGAAAATAAATGATACTTGGTACTATCTAGATGCTTCAGGTAAGATGCTTACAGATTGGCAAAAAGTAAACGGAAAATGGTATTACCTTGAATCCTCTGGTTCGATGGTAACAGGTTGGAAATATGTACGAGGCAGATGGTATTACTTAGATAATAAAAATGGTGATATGAAGACTGGTTGGTATAAAGATGGTTCAACATGGTACTATCTAGATCCTACTAATGGAGACATGAAAACAGGTTGGATAAAAGTAGGAGGAAACTGGTATTATCTCAATTCAAGTGGATCAATGGTTACAGGTAGCCAAACTATCGATGGTAAAGTTTATAATTTCGCTTCATCTGGTGAGTTGATTTAATATTGGAGGTATATATAAAATGAAACTTTTGAAAAACTATGCAAGTTGGACTAACAGCAATTTTCTTTGGTTTGCTAGCTACCAATACAGTATTTGCAGATGATTCTGAAGGATGGCAGTTTGTCCAAGAAAACGGAAGAACTTACTACAAAAAAGGGGTGATCTTAAAGAAACCTACTGGCGAGTGATTGATGGTAAGTACTATTATTTTGATTCTCTATCTGGAGAGATGGTTGTCGGCTGGCAATATATCCCGTTTCCATCTAAAGGTAGTACAATTGGTCCTTACCCAAATGGTATCAGATTAGAAGGTTTTCCAAAGTCAGAGTGGTACTACTTGATCAGAATGGAGTGCTACAAGAGTTTGTTGGTTGGAAAGCATTAGAGATTAAAACTAAAAGACAGTGTTGGAAGAAAGTACGGGGAAAAACGTGAAGACAAAGAAGAGAAGCGTTATTACACGAACTATTACTTTAATCAGAATCATTCTTTAGAGACAGGTTGGCTTTATGATCAGTCTAATTGGTATTATCTAGCTAAAAACTGAAATTAATGGAGAAAACTTTATTGGTGGTGAAAGACGTGCAGGTTGGATAAAATGATGGTTCAGCTTGGTACTACCTCGATCCAACAACTGCTGCAATGCAAACAGGATGGCAATATCTAGGTAATAACTGGTACTATCTCCGTTCATCAGGTGCTATGGCAACAGGTTGGGTGAAAGATGGTTCAACTTGGTATTATCTAGATGCTCAAAATGGTGATATGAAGACAGGTTGGGCTTATGTTGGCAACAGTTGGTACTACCTTCGTTCATCAGGGTGCAATGTCTACTGGTTGGATGAAAGATGGTTCAACTTGGTACTACCTAAAATGCAAGTAATGGAGATATGAAGACAGGCTGGTTCCAAGTAAATGGTAAATGGTACTATGCCTATGATTCAGGTGCTTTAGCTGTTAATACCACAGTGGGTGGTTATTACGTAAACTATAACGGTGAATGGGTTAAGTAATGAAGGCTAATGTTAAACTGTAGTTGATACTAATATAGTAAAAGAGAATCAGAGTGTGATTCTCTTTTGTAATTTAAAAATGATTTTAAGAAAGTTTTTTTATATGTGTTTGAAAAATTGTATAATCTATGTGATGGATTAAATTTCTACAAATTTTATAGAGTCAAAAATAACACTATCATCAGATAATGTTATTGTTATCATTATAAAATTGTCTAGCTATTTCTTTAACATAGTTTTCATATTTTGCTGAATTTCTGCATTTGAAATATAGTTTTGATAATTAAAAACTTTCATCAATTGGGTATTCACTATTTACTAGACTCATAAAAATCAAGGATTCTTCTCTTTTCAGTATCAGAATCTTAATTTTTTTAAGAGAGCTGAAGATAGGGATCATAATCTTGTATACTGATTCAAAATATGTTGTTGGAACATCAAGTGTTCTTGCAAGAGCAGAATGAGTTTTTTTGATCTGGAACGGATTTACTACTTTACCACTTGTTGTACGAAGCTCTATTGATTTTTAATAGATTAGATAGCTCAGATTAGGAATAGTGTTTATCTATTTTTGTGTTCTTTAGGACGAATACTAGAAAATATAAGCTAAAAACTCCTGTTGCTTTATTATGCAACAATTATGTCAAAATCTTTTAAGATGCAAGAATAAAGCAATATTCATCTTATCTGTAATTACAATTTTGAAAAATTAACACTATTTATGTGATATAATATTAATAAATAACTATTCAAACTAATATGCGAGGTTTAGGTAGTCTGTATGATATCAAGAATAATATTACAAAAACTTTAAACGTTATAAGAATGTTGATTTTACTTGTAACTCAGAAGTTAACATTTTCGTTGGAGAGAATGTGCAGGAAAGTCAACGCTATTGTATGCTGTTGGATTAGTGCTGAGTGGTAGTCACAGTCAAATTGAAAGAAGTAGTTTGTCTAGTATTATTAACCAAGAAGCGATTTTAGAATTTATGAGCACAAGGGATATCAATCAGATCCCTGAGATCTTTGTTGAAATTTATTTTGATGAATTAAGTACTGAAATTTCCTCTAATTTCAATATAGAAGGGAAACATAACTCTCAAAAATTAAAGCTTTTGGACTTTCATTAAAAATAATTCCTAATCAAGATTATATAGCTGAAATTACTTCTGTCTTAAATGATAGTAACTGGACAGTCTTTCCATTTGAGTTCTATAGAGTTGAATTTTTGACATTTTCAGGAAAAACCTATTCCTCTTACAATAAACCATATAAGTTTTCTACATTCAATAATAAATACGAGTCTTATTGATACACAACAAGAAATTCAAAAAAACGTATTCATGAGGTATATTTGGATAATATATCAGCTGAGAATAGAGCAAAAGTTAATCATCAATACAGGATAAATTCATTTAATTTTTAAAAGACTTTAAGGAAGGATGAACTGTTGAAGGAGAATGTCTTCAGAATTTCAACTTCATTTTGACGAATCAGAAAATTCATTTAGAAATTCAGTATCAGCTGTAAAAAAATGGTGTAGATATAAAAAAATTTAGGGCAAGGAGAAAAAGGTATTATTAGGTGTTGAAAATGCATACAGTCATCTCAAGGAAACGGTTAAAATACTACTTATTGAGGAACCTGAGAATCATTTGAGCTTCCAAAACCTCCAGAAATTGGTTAGAATGCTAAGTTCAAATACAGGTGTTCAAGTTTTTATTGGAACTCATTCAAATATGATTGCTTCAAGATTGGGTGTAGACAATCTTCTTTTTAGATAATGGTCAGATATCTAAACTTAAAGGTTTGAAAAAGATACTGTAAGATTTTTCAAAAAATCTACTAATCAAAAATTTATTGAACTTCTCTCTAGGTAAGAAGATAATTCTTGTTGAGGGAAATGCTGAGTATATTTTTAGTAGAGAAGTTTTTCGAAAATACTCCACTCCAAAAAGCCTGAAGAATTTAATGTATCAATTATTTCTGTAGATGGATTAAGTTTTGAGAGGTATTTAGAAATTGCAACTAACTTTACTGATAAAAAAAGTAGTAGTTATCACGGATAATGATGGTGATTACGAAAGTAAAGTACAGTCAAAATATAGTTCTTATCAACAATTCCAGAATATAAAAGTTTCTTCTGATTTAGATAATGATAATCGAACATTTGAGATATGCATTTATAATTGTAACTCGGATTTATTAGAGTCTTCAGGACTAACCAAATCTAATGATTTATTAGAATACATGCTCAGGGAAAAGGCTGAATTTGCACTGAGATTACTAGAACAAATGGAAAACTGATAATATAAGGGAAAAATTTATTATACCCAATTATATTAAAAGAGGCGATTGAATGGATAATAAAAAGATTGATTCATGCTGTTGCTGGAAGTGGCAAAACAACTAAAAATAATTGAAAGTATTGATCCTCAAAAAAAGAAATCTTATCCTTACGTATACAGAGATGAACCAGAATACAATCAGAGCAAAAGTTGATTGAAAAATTTGGCTACATTCCTGAGTCTACTTTTTATTTTTGGTGTTTTTGAGTTTCTATATAGTTTTGCTTAGTGCCATATTTAGGGAAACGACCAAAAGGAATAAATTTTGATTATAAAACTCAAGGAAAATTTGATAAGACTGCTATAGATAATACTGGAAGAATTGTTCAGAATCAACTTTCTAAATCTCTATTAAGGGGTTCATTAATCTATAAGAGAAAGAAATTAGATTTGATAATTCATATTTGGATAGAATTGATAAATTTTTTTGATTGTATTTATGTAGATGAGTGTCAGGATTTTGAGTCAGATGATTTTGATTGGCTTTTTAAGTTTAAGTAATCTTAATGCAGAAGTATTTTTATTTGGAGATTTTTATCAAAAACCTTTAGTACTTCAAGGAGGTAATAAAGGAAAAGGGATCCATTCGAATTTTGAGAATTGGTTAAAAAGTTATTTCTGATTCAGGATATGAAATTGATTTATCGAGTTTGTCAAAAAGTTATCGTTGTCCCAAAAATAGTTTGTGACTTTATTGTTGATAATTTAGCTATTGAAATTTTTATCACAGCGAGAAGAAAAGCTTTCTTCCCAAATTACTCTTATCGATTCACAGAAAAATAGAATCAATAATGACAGATGACAATATCATGAAACTTTTTATCAAAAATCTTATGATTATGAATGCAAGAGTCAGAATTGGGGGATAGTAAAGGTTCTGAATATGACAATGTTTGTGTAGTACTAAATCCAACATCATACAAATTATTCGCAGCTGATCGCTTGAATGAACTTCCTTCACAAAACCAAAAGTAAATTTTTATGTTGCGTGTACTCGTACGAGAGGGAATCTCTATTTTGTAAATCAAAAAGATATCATAGATTATAAGAAGATAAAGTAAAAAGAAATATTATGACAGAACAGTTTTTAAACATACCATTTGTAAGTTATTTTTAACTACAAATAATCATGATAATCCAAATTTTATTGAGAGAGACACATTCTCCTATCGTTTTAATAGGAACATTGTGACTCATACTCAATCAAGGTATTTAGTTGCTCATATACCTAAAAAGTTTTTGAAGAGTTAGTTCTTCCTTGGCCTCTATCCTCATTTGTTGAAGAACCAAATTATATTACGGAATACATAAACATAGAGCTGTTAATTAAGAATACAGAGGGTATTATAGATTTAATTAAACAAACTCCTTTTAGGCTGCGTTTTCATTCCTGAAGAATTAAAAGATCATCCTATTATTGAACAAATACAAGAAACAACACTACCTGTGATTTTTTAACAGATGGAGTAGAGATTCCTTTCAGCAAACTACAATTGATTGTTGAAAAATAGCATTAATGCTAGTCAGATATTAGATAATAAAGTTACAATCTCGATAAAAACAAAAATTGAGCCGATTAGCATACCTCAAAAAGCGCTTTTTATGACCTTTAGAGATTGCAATCAATCGTAATAGAGGTTTGTACCTATCTATATTTGAAAATGGGCAGGAACCAAAACCATTTGATAACCTAACAACAGAAGAAAAACTAGTGGCAGAGGAACAAGCGATAAGTGATTTGAAATATTATTTAAAGCTCCTAATTGCAGAAAAGTATATCATATATCTTGCAAAAACATGAAAAAGGAATTGATTCTTTGATTGAAATTATAAGGAAATGGGATGATTCAATAGATACTGCAGATTTAGACTTTGATATTCTTGAAAAATATTTTTGAATCTATCGGATTATTTTTAAGAGATTTGATGAAATATCTTATCGAACAGATATGGTTTTTGTTTTGCCGATGGTAAATAAAACAAGTGTTGATTTGGTAAAATAGAGTTTCAGTTACGACTGTCTAAATCAGTTCTTCGGCAGATATATGATTTTTCAGGATATTATGGAATAGGGGACAGCAAAGATATTGAAAAGATGCTATCAATAATTTCTGATAGAGTTCTAGAAAATTTAATCTTAGACTCTTTATCTCTTAATTTTACTTTGGATACAAAAATCTCCGTATGTGCGTTTTGCCTAACTTACCTTCTAAAGATATTACTTTGTGGTATTCGCATATGTTTAAAAATATAATGAAGAATTCCAATTTATCAGAAATTGAAAAAAATTCAATAATAATTTCCATAAAATATCTGAGAAGTTAAAAGTTATCATTAGATGATGGCTTTATCGATATAATTGTTAAACATGGGAAGCATATAAAAATTCATTACAGATGCACCAATTGAATGGGTTAAATATAAAGATACTCTCTAGGCTTAATAAAATCAATCAGCAGATTGCCAATTATTCCTGGTAATATGCTATTAAACTCTGCAAAACATAATTTAATAACAAAAATTCCAAAAGCTAATGTATCATTTTTAGTAATTAATAGTCTTAATGTATCTGACGGACTATATAATATTGGGGAAAAAATTAGGGGAATTATTGAAAGAATATTTTCCTAACTATTGTGTTAATTACTATGAAGTTAGAAATAAAACTGACTTTATTCGTACGATGAATGAAAATCCTTCAACTTTTTATTTACTATGGGCACGGTAGTATGCCTGAAATGAGTAGAAATCAACCATATCAGATTGGTAAGCTTCATATTGGTGATGATGAAATTGATATGATTGAGTTATCAAATACTTTAGAAGTTGTACCTGTTATCACAATGTTGGGGGCATGTCAGACACAGGTGTTGGATTCTCATTATTTAAATATTGGAAATATGTTTTTCGGGTTAGGAAGTCAATCAGTATTAGCAACATATTTCCCGGTTGATGGTTTATATACATTTAGTTTAATAGAGTCTATTTTTAGACATCTAAAAATTTTTTGGCCGATCAATCGCCTGATTATATAAAGAACTGGTCTGATATTATTTTTACAAGCTCGACGAACACATTATATCATTGAACCAGTTAATACAATTATTGAATATTTAGATAAAAAGGGTGTTAAATGTCACATTGATCCTATTGTTCTTGGGGAATTTGTGATGAAATACTGTATTGAATGTAGTTTAAAAATAATACTGAATATCTGTCGATAATGGAACAAAGTGTCATATATAGAAATAAAAGCTTACCAAGAATTTTTTTAAAAATTTTTCCAGAATCAATAAGAATTTTAGTTGATTATATTTTTAAACATAATTATGTTTTTCCTGAGAGTTTATTATTTTACTCACTAGGTTCACCAGAAAAATCAAATTTGTATAGAGTTTTAAGGTAGAATCAGAGTGTGATTCTACCTTTTGTAATTACAAATAAATTCAACTACGTTTTTATATGTGTTTGAAAAATTGTATAATCTATGTGATGGATTAAATTTCTACAAATTTTTATAGAGTCAAAAAAATAACACTATCATCAGATAATGTTATGTTATCATTATAAAATTGTCTAGCTATTTCTTTAACATAGTTTTCATATTTTGCTGGAATTTCTGCATTCTGAAATATAGTTTTGATAATTAAAACTTTCATCAATTGGGTATTCACTATTTACTAGACTCATAAAATCAAGGATTCTTCTTTTTCAGTTTCAGATTCAATATGATTTTTAAAAGTATCGATCTGAGATAAAGAATTGTTACAATCATCATTAATGAGATGGTGTTTTTCGTGAAGAAGTATATTTATTTTTCAATATCTGTTGTATCGGAACTAAGGAAAATAAAGTGTTTGTTATTTGCAAGTACATATCTCCCTTACAGGATAAGTTGTCAGAATGACAACTTGGCAGTTTAATTGCTCAATCTCTTTTATAACTTTATTTAGATTCATACTTATTTTTATTTGCGAAGTAATCTTTCAGATAATTTTTGATGATTTCTCGGTCGTCATCTGTGATAGGCGTACCATCGAAAGCGACTGGAATTATCAATAGCAGTATCTAAATCAATATTCGAATCAGGTTCAGGAAAATCAGTTTTCCCTAAAAGGTAGTCAGTTGAAATGTTGAAAAATCTGCAAGTTTCTGAAGATTTTCTGCTGATGGTTTTCTTAGCCCTTTTCTCCCACTGGGCATAACTTTGAGGTGAAGTTTGGAAGTGGTTTGCGACCTCTTTTGAGTGAGTTTATTGTTCAGTCGAATTTCTTTTAATCTATCTTTAAATTCCATAATAAGTACCGTAATAAGAAATAATAAAATAATTTTACAAAAAGCCTTGACAAAGTAATCATTTGATTATATAATAGCTAATGTAATCAAAATGATTACATTTTTCTGTGATAATTGACCTTTGAAAATTTAATAAAAACGTGTCAGGCAATGATTTACACTGACCAAACACGAATAATTGATGTTGCAACTTTATTATAAGTGATTTATGGTTAAAAGTCAAGGCTGTTAGTAGTTCTAGTTTTTATATCTACTAATCTTTTATTAAGATCACGTTGGGTATTTCGTCCTTTTTCGCCTTAGTAGATAAGTAAAGGGAACTGACGGCTGAAAACAGTCAATGATACTGTCAGAAGGTAGCTGAGAGAGATAGTGAAGTCTATATGTCGTATGGTCGGTATGTGAGAGTTGAGTAATTAACTTTTGCTAATGCCTTTAGGTAAGAAAGAGGGGGTATTGAGTTATTCTTTCAAATTCGTGACTTTGGTGAAGGTAGTAGCTTAGAAGCTGAAAAATATGCGAAGATATGAGCATATAAATAATCAGGAATCAGTAAAAAACATTAGAGAAAAATCTTTACTGATTAGAAAATTAACAATAAGCTTTTATTGTTAGTTTTCACAAGAGAATATAGTTGTATTCTTTTTATGTGAATTAACAATAGGAAATGAGGTGATAAAGAGTTCTTCAAAATTTATGTGCAAGATTATATAGTTTTTAACAATCAATGAATAGATATTTCAAACTATAGCATACAAAAATGAATTATTATTTTTTTAAAGTCAGTTGGGGAACTGGCTATTTGTAGAAAAGGAGAAAATGATTGTAGTAATAAGCGATCTCGTTCCTTCTTGAAAGTAACGAGATTAAAAAAATAAAAATATCAATAAAAAGGAGAATTAATAATAAATGTTGAAAAATCAAGAATTTAAGGCTTTACGGTTCTATTCGTAAGATGAAATCTGGTGGTGCTTGTGGAGTTATCCTTGCACTCTGCAATGTTGGGAATGGCTTTCTCTCAACTGTAACTGCTGATGAGGTAAATGTGAATACCCCTGTAGCTGTAGAAAAGAAAGCAGAATTTGAAGTTGCGATTTCTCATGAATCGCTTGATAAAGCTATGACTGAAGCCAAGAAGTTGGGGTAAATGTTGAAATTGATGATGTTCAGGATGAAGGAGTTGCAACAAGCGAAACAGTCGTAAGTAAGCAGAAAGAAATTGAAGCTGAATATGCAAAACATGAATCAGAAGTCAAACAGAAAACGGACGAATATAAGAAAGCTAAAACAAATAACGAAGCTGAACGTCAAGCAGTTTTTAGCTGAAAACGAGAGTATCGAACGTGATAATGCAAAGAAAAAAAGATGACTACAAAGATAGCCTGAAAGCTCAAGAAGATTATAATAAGAAGGTTGACAAGGAAAAATACTGAACTAAAAAGAGCAGTATGACAAGAAGCTAGAAAACTACAACAAGGAACTGACTGCTTACAACAAGCAAAAAGAAGAACTTGCTAAGAAAGGATTGAAGGCTGAAAATACTCATATTAAAGTTTATGGCAATTATGATGAAAGCAAACGTGGCAGTGTGGGTTATTACAGAAGCCTAACTGTTTCATTTGAAGGAGTAGAAGGTTTAACTGCTGTTAAAGATTATATTGGACTACATTCAGATACGACTATTAGTGAAGTCGTACAGACTTGCTCTCAAAAATGATGCTGTTTTTGCTGAAATTGTGAATCCAAAAAGCAGGTGATTCATTCACGCTCCATAATGTTGCTGAAAGCAAGAGGGCAGAAAAATCTCTGCCCTGATTTACTTTCAATAGTGTGAAGCTGAGTGGGTTAAGGATGGCAAGCCATTAAGTGCTACAAAAGATCTTTATTAGAAAAAGACAATGGTAGTGGTTCAATCAATTTCTTGTTTGGGGAATCTAGTTCAATTTGACACAAAAATTGACTTTTTGATGAAAAAGACAGGAAAAGAAGTTGATGGCTATCGCTGCTACTTTTTAATGATATTGATTATGGACAAGAATTACGCTTTACCTATCAAGATGGTTCAGAAGGAATTGTTTTAAATCCAAATGGTTCAGAAGTTAAGAAAGTAAACCGTGATAATAAGGAATATTATAAAGGCGAATATAAAAACCCCATGGACTCATGATGTCCCTGAATTGGGAGTAAAAGCAGGTGATCTTGGATATGCTAACGTAGGGGATGAATCAGATATTCCTCTAGGTTCGCTTCTTTCTGTTGGATATGGTTCTAAGTTGAATTTTGCTTATCACAATGGAGTAGGCGTGCGTGGAGAAGATGAAATTGAATCCAAAACGAGCCGAAGTTAAAAGACAGCTTGGTTCGGCAGGAAGTAATCTGAAAGATGAAGATATTTTCTATCAAGATGGGTGGGCTGTTGGTATCTTTGGTAAGGCAAGTTCAATAGTGCCTGTGACTATCCTTTCTAAGCCACCAGTTGAACCTGAGTGGAAGAAAAAGGATACTAAAGAAATAAAGCTTGTTTTGAGAAAACCAAAAGATTTACCGAATAAACCTGATGCCCCAACTGTAAAAATTAAATATAGACGCTTGCGTGTAAACCCTTCAACTCCAAAACCTGTGAAGGCTATTACTGATAACTTTGGAAACAATATTGATACCGCAAATACATTTTGATAAAAATGTGAAATTCAGTTTGACAACGGATTACAAACCATATTCAACATTTACTGCTGATTCTAAAACTCATGGTAAGACTTGGGCAATGGTAGATGATGTACAAGATGGTGCTTACATGGTAGATGATAACAAAAATCACAATGAAGGATTCTACTGGTAAAGATGTTAAGGATCTTTTTTTAATATGTATCATGTTCTTTCGAAAAAGAACGTACACAGGAAAATTCAAAACATTTTGAAAGAGACAGACTTGAATCCAAAAGGTGAGTTCTATATGTTTGTAGCGAAAGACTCGGCTTCATTCTATAAGAATTATGTAAGACGGGCTAAGAATATCACGATTGATCTTCCTGCTCGTTTGTTGGTAGAAAAAGGTCAAATTGTGAAGAACGATTTCCACCAAATTGACTTTGGGAATAGCTATGTTTCTAACTTGGTAACTGTTCAAGTTCCTAACTTGAAACCTGAAAAACATGCTTTGGATCACAAAGATAATTCTAAAGTTCGTGATGGTCAAGAAATTCAAATTGGGGAATACTTACGCTATCTATTGGACGGTGTAACTGTTCCAGCAAAGCATGATACTCTATATCAGTATGATGGCATTGATAAGTTAGATGTTAGACATGATCATTATACTGGCAATTGGTCAGGTATCATTCGTGGTACAGAATACCTTGCTGAAAAAGACTTAGTTCTTCCTTATGATGTCGTCTTGGCTGACGGTAAAGTGGTTAAGGCAGGAGATCAGATCGTGAAAGGTTCTGCTTATGCTTTTTAAATTTGAATTTGATCAAAGTACAAACTCTGACTTTATCAAGAAGATTGTTAAAAGTAACATGGAATGAACAAGACGGTAAGTGGGCTTTACACTATTGATAAAGAGTTCCTAAACCTCTAGGAGTACAAGGTACGTTCGATGCTGATTTCTATATCGAAGTTGAGCGTATCGCAAGTGGGAAAGTTGAAAATACATTTGTCAATATTGTCAATGGTCAAGAGATGGAAGCTAAAGTAGTGACTCATACTCCTGAAGTTCCTAATTCTCCTGAATTACTCAAACTACCTAATCCAGTTAAACCGACTGAGCCATCTAAAACAGTTGAACCCTCCAAGCCAGTTGAATCTGTTAAGCAAGAACAATCTGTAGAATTTAAAGAGTTGCCAAATACAGGTATTGATGCAAGTTCTCTTGGATTGATAGGTACTGCTATTTTTATCTGTTCTTGGTCTAGCTGGTCTTAAACGTAAAAATACTAGTGAATATTGTGTTGTTGGGCGATAATAGAACAGGATTATCGTCCTTTTTGTTTTTGTTTAAAATGTAATTAGAAAAGGAAAATAAGAAATGAAAATTGAAAACTTTAAATTCAATCCTGAAGCGATTGGGAAGGCTAACTATGTACGCTCTGAAAAAGCACCAGCAATTATTGAAGGTAAGCCTTTTGAGGGGACTCGACATATTGTGATGAATGGGAAGCACGGTATGTTCTCAATTATTACTCCAAAAGATATGGCTACATATCAAGTAAATGAGGAAGTTGAACCTATTGATCCAATTTTTCCTAGAAGATTATGTTGAAGGACCGAATTTCTCTGCTTCAACAAATGTATTGGCTAAAGGACTTAAACGTGTAGGAGGTAATAAATAATGGCTAAAAACGGACTAGAACTTGGAAATCGTGTAGAAATTTTTCCAAAAAAATATCGTATTTTGAATGATTTGTTGTTAAATCCAAAGGAAGTTTTGGGGAATTGTAAATTTATTAAGAATGAAGGGGCACAGTTTGTAAATATTGATCTTGAAACAGGAGAAGGTGATTATGATGGTGTTGGAAGTTTTAGCATATTCAGAAGGACAAGAAGACACTGTATTCTTTGAAAGTAACTGAACAATCAGAAGAAGAAATTGATGCTTTGAATCTTGGATATCAAGAAACTATTGATTTTGATACGTTGTTGATCGCATATCATGGTATGCGTAAGGCTCGACCGAAATCAAGTTGAGCCTAATAAGCACCGATTCGTATTTGTAGTTGATAAGCTAAAAAAACTGCTGCCAAACCTAAACAGGATCAAAAGCAAGAACAGAAACAAGAACATAAAGGATAATTGCTAAAGGAGAAAAAGATATGGGCTTATTTCCTGCATATAGGGGAATTTAAGATTAAGCCTTTATATGGTAAATCTTAAATACTTTATCTTTTTCTTTTTCTTTTTGATATTTAGTCCTGTACTTGGATTATATGTGTATCAAAATTTTGGAAAAATCAAGAGTTTGGATATATCATCAATTGTTATCTCTGTGATCCTATTGATTGTATTTGTTGTTTTAAGTATCTATTTAACATGAGCTTTTCAAGAAAGAATATTCTATTTCAAAAGTTGAAAGACTATCTAAACTGGCTTTCTTTTTGAAAGAAAATGGATATTCTTATACAAAAAGGTGAAAAGAGATTCAGGTACAGTTGATAAGATTATGTTTCCTACTGTCTATTTGAAGCAGAATCGTTATGATTTGATATTGCATTTAAAATGGCTGGAAACAAGTTTCAGGAAAAGTTTAAAAAGATTGCTAGTGAACTTGAAACAACCTTTTTCATGGACTTTATGGAAGTTCAAGATGATATTAAGTTTAAGACTTATAAACTTGCCTATTCTGCGTTTTTGAATAGAATCAAGGTGACCGATGTTAACTATTCAGATAGAGGTATTCAACTGATGAAGAATCTTTATTGGAATCCTGTTGATGATCCTCATTTATTGGTTGTTGGTGGTACTGGTGGTGGTAAAACTGTATTATTGAGAACATTGATTCGTGCAATGGCTAAAGTTGGTGTAGTGGATATAGGTGATCCAAAAACAAGCTGACTTTTGTGACTATGGCAGAACAAAGAGCTTTTGAAGGTCGTATCTCTTATGAAGCAGAAGATATAGTTTCTATGGTAGAAAGAGCAGTAGAAATTATGTTTGCACGTTATTCTTATATGCGTAAGGAACGTGCGAAGCATAGTGATAAGGATTTGAAGAAGTTCTATGAGTATGGTTTAGATCTATATTTTTTTAGTTTGTGATGAATACAATGCTTTTATGTGCCATGCTTGATTTTCAAAACAAGACAGCGATTAGATAATGCTATGAGCAATTCTTACTTTTAGGAAGGCAAGCTGGTTGTTTTGGTGTAATAGCTATGCAGAAACCTTCGAGAGAAGATTTAGGCTCTAAACTTCAAGCGAACATTAACTTTCGTATTTCTGTTGGTCGATTGGACGAGGTAGGTTATGACCTAGCCTTTGGGGAAATCAATAGGAACAAGGAATTTAAGTATGTGAAATATCTTGCTGGTAAGCGTGTTTATGGTCGTGGTTATGCTTGTGTTTATGGAGAAGTAGCGAGGAATTTTATTCACCGTTACTTGAAAGAAAAATTATCATTTTATGATGAATATGAAAAGATAGATAGACGAGAAAAATCCTTTTCAATCCTTTAGATAATCCTAGTGCTGGATTATCTGAAGAAGAAAAACAAGTATTACAGGAAGAAATGCAAGCTAAAGAAGAATTGCAAAAAGGGCAGTTAAAAAGCTAATTCTGAAATGGTGCAAGAGTTGATGGCTAGTAAGAAAGAAATAAAGAAAGATGAAAAGGATCTTGCTAAAGCAAGTGATGTATCTATGGATATTGGAGTTAGTTTCTCCTCTGTTCAAAAATTTACTGAAGAAGCTAGAAGAACTAGAAAAATGTAGTCTAAACCATACTCATGAACTTCTTCGTCTTATCACTATGCTTCATACGTTTCCTTACGCATACGCAGAATAACTATTGCAAACATAATTTCTACTGCTCTTTCTACCATGAAACTATATCTTCTAGCTTCATAAGAGATACGACCTTCAAAGCTCTTTGTTCTGCCATAGTCACGAGTCAGCTTGTTTTGGATCACCTATATCCACTACACCAACTTTGTGTATTGCACGAATCAATGTTCTCAATAATACAGTTTTACCACCACCAGTACCACAACAACAATAAATAGGGATCATCAACAGGATTCAATAAAGATTCTTCATCAGTTGAATACACTCTATCTGAATGATTAACATCAGTCACCTTAAGTTCTATTCAAAAACATAGAATGAGCAAGTTATGATCTTAAATAATATCATCTTGAACTTCCAGCAAAGTCCAGCAAAAGGATTTGTTTCAAGTTCACTAGCAATCTTTTAAACTTTTCTCAGAAACTTGTTTCCATTTAAATGCAATATCCAAATCATAACGATTGCTTCAAATAGACAGTAGGAAACATAATCTTATCAACTGTACCTGAATCTCTTTCCTTTTTTGTATAAGAATATCCATTTTCTTTCAAAAGCCAGTTTAGATAATCTTTCCAACTTTGAAATAGATATTCTTTCTTTGGCTCATATTAAATAGATGTAAAACAAATACAATCAATAGGATCACAGAGATAACAATTCAGTAGTATATCCAAACTCTTGATTTTTAAAATTTTGATACATATAATCCAGTACAGGACTAAATATCAAAAAGAAAAAGAAAAGATAAAGTATTTGAGATTTTACCATATAAGAAGCAATCTTAATTCCCTACTTTTGAAATGCAAACCCATATCTTTTCTCCTTTATAATTATCAACTTTATGTTCTTGTTTCTGTTCTTGCTTTTGATCACATTTGGAATTTGGCGGCAGTTTTTTGCTGGCTTATCAACTGCAAATACAGATGGTGCTTATTAGGCTCAACGATTTCCGTCAAGCCTTACGCATACCATGACTATGCGATCAACAATATCAAAATCAATAGTTTTGTGATATCAGGTTCAAAGCATCAATTTCTTCTGATTCAGTTACTTTCAAGAATACAGTGTCTTCATCCAT
>BNJV01000180.1_pt1 | contig 64955 bp, 93 predicted proteins | sample 8540591 | NCBI WGS metagenome assembly BNJV01 (sample SAMD00202457, study PRJDB9452) | human saliva metagenome | host: Homo sapiens | reverse complement strand
CAATATCAAACATCATCTCCAGCTTTTTGTCAAGGGGTTTTCTTAAAACTCATCTTAGTATTTTTCACTCAGCAAAAAATCCGCCATATGAACAATCTTAACCCCATTAACATTTCCGCCTGCCAAGTCATCCAGGGTCACCACGTACTTCGGATAATGATCCTTAAGCTCCAAAAGATTCGCCAGCTCCCGATCCGAATCCTCCGTAAATTGCGACAAACCTCGCACATAGATTCGCTCATCTCGACGAACTGCTACAAAGTCTCATCTCCTTTGTCTCGTTTTTCCTATATAGACATCATATCCTCTTCTTCTAAGCTCAAAATATACTAAGTTTTCCAACATGGAAGCAATAGACTTAGGATTGAAGCCCATAATGCAGTATTTGAGAGAAGGATCTGCCAGATAAAACTTTTCCTGTGTTTTCAGGACAGACTTTCCCTGTAAGTCATATCTTGGACAACGGTAGATCACGAAGGCTTTTTCCAAATAGCTTAAGTAGTTATATATAGATTCAATGGATAAGGAGCGCCCTTCACTTTTTAAAAACTTTGCGATGGCGTTGGCAGAAAAGGTTTTCCCCACATTTTCCACCACAAATTTGACAACACGATGAAACAAATCCAGGTTTTGAATATTGTATCTTCTTGTAATATCACTATTAATCACGGAGTTGTATATGCCTTCAACAATCTGATATGCAGAACTTTCGTCAAAGTTGCTTCGAGCAACAATAGGAAAACCGCCCATGCGAATATACTCTAATAAAAGATCTTTTTTAGAATGGGAGTCTCCCTGCTTTAAAAACGCAAATATTCAGAAAAAGACAGGTGTATACAGGAATCATCAATATAACGTCCTGTTAAATAGCTGAAATTCTCGCCGGACATCAGTTTTGAATTTGAGCCGGTAACATAAATATCTGTATTCTCCTCCTCCAAAAGGCTGTTTATAGCCTTTTCCCATCCGCTCACTTCCTGCACCTCATCCAGCAGAAGATAATAACGTTCATTATCTTTAATTTGCATTTTGATTCCTAGGTACATTTCCTTACTGCTCATATTCTCTTCCAGTGCTTCCGAAGTATAGCGAAGGCTAATGATATGATCTGTCGAAATTCCACTCTTCCAGCAGCTCTTCCTTTAGCATTTCTAAGATGGTGGATTTCCACAACGTCGAATCCCTGCCAAAAATCTTCACCAAGGAGTATCTCGATATTTGCCCAGCTCCTGTAAATATTGAGGGCGTTCAATTCTATGTGTTTTCCATACTCCTTAACTCCTTTATTGGCTTTAGTTTACCCGCTACTTTTTCTAAAGTATCCCTATGCAATTCTTTTCAACTTGGGTTTTCTATCATTTTTACTTTTATTCTATCATTTCGTATTATATCACATGCATATAGAAAAACTTTTCCATTTGTTAGAGTGTATTTACTTTTCTATACGACTTTCTAATTTATAAGTTTATCTCTCAGTAGTAGCAAAAAGAGACAGCCTTAAACTGTCTCTCTTTTCCATATACTTCTGCCAATCACTATTACATCATACTTTCTAGCATTTCATATCCATAGATAGACTATCTATTTTCTATCATGACATATAAGATTCTTTAGATACTTTTCTTCTGCCTCAAACACGCATCCGGGAGCACAGAGCCCTCACAGTACAGACTCCAACTACTGTGGATGAATCATGCTTCTCTGCATATCCGGTAAGAATCAGTGCCAATGCACCGTCTCCGGTTACGTTACAAGCGGTTCCGAAGGAACTCCTGTAATGCAAAGATCGTCATCAAAGCAGTCCCTGTCTCGTCAAAGCCAAGTACACCGGTAATCGAGTCCCAGAAGCCATACACGGTTCCCGCCGGGAACGCCGAGCGCCGGATGGCGAAATACGCCCAGTAAGAGGCAGAAAAGAATCATCTTCTCTCTACGGAAGGGAACTCATTGTAGAGCATCTTAGATACCGCCATAACGAAGAAGGTCTCGGTCATAACGGAGCCACAAAAGGTGAATGTTGGCAAAAAGAGGACCTCGAAGTCCACCATATCTTCACGGATGGTAGCTCGGACTTTTCTTTGCACACTCAAGGCTACAGGAAAGGGTTGCTGCGGAGGACATGGTTCCTACCTGCTGTCATGTAAGCAGGGCCATGGTGCTTAAGAACATTCATAGGATCTTCTTCGCATAAGCTCCCTGCAAGGGAGTAAAGAAGAGTCAGCCAGATGTAATGTCCAATCATTACGATAATGATGATAATCAAGAAGATTGGTAACTCGCTTGGTAATGGTTCCTTCGTAAAGCCAGAGTAGAAGGTGGTACCAATCAAAAATCGGCAATACCGGAATAACGAACTTGGTTACGATGGATAAAAACGATGTTCTGGAACTCTTCCAGCGCCTGAGTAATAATCTTGGAATTGTTCAAGCTGCCGCAAGTCCTACTAATACAGAGAAGAAAAGGGCAGACATTACCGGCATAATCTGAGGAATGGACAGCTGGAAGACTACCTCGGAAGCTCCTTCAATGCCGTCTACGTCAGGGTTGATATTTAAGTGGGGTAAAATGCCGTATCCGGCAACGGTGGCAAAAATGCCGCTCCGATGGAGGATACATGCAATGAATAAAGCCACCATCAGCATACGGGAAGCATTGTTTCCCAGTCTTGTGATGGAGGGTGCGATAAAGCCAATGATAATCAGACGGTCACAGAAGCTGATAAACTGTGCCGCATACATACTTTCACGGTTACCACAATGTTCAAAAATCGCGTGAGATGCTCCAGTTCTCCATCCCGCTTAAACGCCAGTCCTAAGCAAATGCCCACAGCCAATGCCACCAAAAAGCTTAAAGGGCAGACTATGAAATACCTTGTTTTTCCATACTTTTTCCTCCTTCTTATTTTGTTGTAAATTTTCAAGCCAAAGCTCTCTGTAAGTGCATAGATCTCACACACAGGAATTCACATCCACCTGATCGTCAATTACCTTCAAAAATTTCTCTATCGGTGATTGCATGCCCACCTTTCCGATACGCCCATATTTCCTGATGGTCTTCTCCACATCCTCTTCCACAATGACCTTCTCCTCCACTGGAAGCCCTGATCCTTCATACTCATGTGGTGAGCCAAAATAGCAGCATGGACGGAAGAAGCAATCTTCGCCGCACAGCTGGGCTTTGGCACCGTCACAAACAATGCAACATTGCCTAAGGTGTTGCTGATGGTACGACCGATCTTCTGATAATTTCCGCCGCAAAGATAGGTAATGCCGCACCTGCTGCCGCAGGAAGCACTTACCGCACGCAGAAGTGCAAAGAGACCGATATAATGCTTATGTATATAGACACCAGATTGCTGACAATCAAGGCTCTGTACATTTTCATCTTCGGAAATGGAAAGAGTATTCACATATTCCACCACCGGCATACTTACGGTAATACCCTGGTTTGCCGGAGCCGGAGTTAATCACTACCGGAAGAGGACAGCCGCTCATTCTGGCATCAGATCCTGCTGCCGCTCTGGCGCATGCACAAGCTCCGTACATCGGAGCCCCAGGTCTCCAGAAATCGTCTTTCCCACACTGGCCCCCAGCATTAGTCCAAGCCCTCCTGGGAAATCGCCAGATTCATCTCCACCTGCTTTCTGTAAAGAACGGCCTTAACCAAGGATAGATCCACGGCATTGGCATACTCCAAATGCCCCTGAAGAGACATCAGACTCCGGTCTCCTCCTGTGGAAAATCACATCCTGCTTATCCTCTTTCTCCCTCTTTTATAAAGAACTCTCCGTCCTTTTCCATGTAAATGATGTTACTATGCTGGCTACAATCTCCAGCTTTTACCTTATGATTTTCAGAAAAAGCTCTACCGCAATCGTAAAGCTTAGGGCCCCTCCTCCTGAAGCTGACCTTACAAAAGCCGGTATCCACCAGCTTTCTGCACTGTCTCCCGGTCCTCATCTGAAACGCGTGGATAGAACCTCCAGCTTCAAATCGGATCACCGCCAAGTACGCCCAAAGATAGCCGCTGCCTGCATGCCTTTCTGTCCACCGGAATTGGGTACAGTCACCGCCTTAACATTCTTAATGATGTTCCCGGAACAGCAAAGCTTTATCTCCTTGACCTCTTCTCCCAGAAAGCTTCCTTGCTGCTGCAGCCGCATAGGCGATGGCAATGGGTCTCCGTACAGCCCATAGCCGGCACCAGCTCATTCTGTAAAATCTCCGTATAATTGTTCATCAAGCCTCTTCCACCAAAAGCACCTCCTAAAATATGTCTGAAAGGACTTTTCAATGAAAACCTTCCTTCCCATAGTAAGCATGAAGATTTTTCTTTTCAAGCGAAAAACCCGAAATCTTTCCTATTCTTATTTGATTTATCTCTAATCATATCAGTAATACGATTAAAAAGCACTAGGCGGATTTTGACGATTTTTAACATTATTTTTGTGCAATTTGTATAGTGAACTTTGTAAATATTAAAAAGATTTTTATGCAGTTTGGGTCTACTGTAGGAAGCACGACCTCACACAACAACTCCGGCAGGAACTGAACCAATAGAAAAGAGACTTCATGCAATATAGGCAGAATATGGAACAACCTAGCCCCGTCAGTACTTACAGACCTGCGAAGCGAAGAACTATAGAAAATCAAATAGCTGAAGCGAATGATGCAGTATAGGCCTTTAACGGAGACAATCCTAGCACGTCAGCCTCACAAAGCCCTCGCGAAGTGAAGGACTATGAAAATCATAATAGCAAGCGACATGATGCAGTGTAGGTTTGTAAAGAGGGCAATCTGAATCCTCCGGTACTCTGCAAACCTGCGAAGTGAAAGGACTGAGAAATCAATAACCATAGCGTGTGAAGCGAATCCGATACAGTCATAGCCGTACATGAAAGCGAGCCAATGCGCTGAGCCCGCTCAGGGGTACTTTTCTGCGAAAAACCCCCTGTACTAGCTACTGTAGGTTTTGCGCGTGGTAGTGGACACTGCAGTCGGCGAGGTTACGGGAGCGTGCTCGATTTCAGCCTATACTGCATCGGAGCGCATCATTACAAAGTTTGCTTCACCCTTTGCAGGGGCGAGCATAGCGAGGAGTGCTCGATTTCATGCCTATACTGCATCAGAGCCCCTTACCCCCGCCATGCGCTCATACATACCGTATAGCTCCTATCCTCCAGCATATCCTTTTCGAAGCTTTACATACTCCCCGGATCGTCCGTAATCATGCCGTCCACCGGGCTTTGCAGGTATTTGATGACCTTGTCTTCTTCATTGATGGTCCAACATACGATTTCCTTGCCCCATATCCTGCACCTCTCCATCAGGTAGCCGTTATAGGAGGAATCCTCATCGCATAAAAAGTCCACATTTTCCGTGGCAAAATCTCCGAATTGCACGGGAATTATTACTCCGGTCTTCCATTCCGGAGCAGTCTTCTTCTATTCCCTCCATCAGGAAAATGTCTAAAGACATCAGAGGTTCGTCTTCTCCACCCGTATTCTTCCAGCTTCTTCAGAAGAATTTCCGAAAAATTCTCCGGCTCCTTCCCATGGGGCTTAATCTCAATAAGCAGGGGCATATCCGGCCCTTTGCCTTCTGTACAAATCCCTGAAGGCTTGGAATTTTTCCGCTAAACGCCCCTTTGCACCGTCATGGCAGTAAGCTCGAAAGGGTACAGTCATAGACCTCTATTCCGGTAAGGCGGGAAGATCCACATCATGCATCACCACAAATTCCCCGATCCTTGGTCAGTTGAATATCCAGCTCCACCATATCCGCTCCTGCATCCTTGGCCCCCTCTAAGGACTCTATGGTATTTTCCACCCCGGCGGAAACCAGCCCTCTATGGGCAATGATTTTCGCATCCGTATTGACTTCCCGGCCCATATAATCCATCACAGCTACAGTGCTATGAAAGACAAAAAGTGCCAGTAGGAGGAAAATGGTGGCTGCTATACTTTTTGTTCCTCAGTAAGAAATGCATTTTTCCCCTTCGGAGCTCTTCCACCGGAAGGGTATTAACCAAAAGGGACAGAAAAGCCGATTTTTGACAGAATTGCAAAAGAAAAAGCGGGTAAAAACGAGAGCAGGAAAAAGAGAAAAATGAAAGATTCCCAGTTCGCCCTCAGGGTCCAGACGGGTAAAAATAAATGCCGCCAAATAGAGTAATAGAGCCGCCAGCAAACTCAGCAAAAACTCATACAAAAATAGAGTCAGAAACAATCTGATGCCGCCTTTTTTCGTGTAGGCAAAGCTTTCCCGCACCGATTTATTAAACTTCTGCGCCTTTAAGCCCATTAAAGGGCACGGTATGAACCATGCGCATGTTGAGGTACATGAAAAAGAGGAACAGCAGAAATAGGACAATATGCCCTCCATATGTTTGCCCACTTCTTCTGTTATAAAAATCCGGAATATGGAAGGAATCCGTCAGGGAAGAGCTTAAAATAAAGCTCGCCACCGGCACGGTGCAGAGAATATAAAGAAGGAATAAGAGCACATTTCCATAACTGAAATCCCTGCAGTCTGCTTAGAGAGGTGCGAAGAATTTTTCGATAAAGAAATCCGGGCGCCTTCCTTGGCTGCCAAAATCACCTGCACCAGGTGAAGACCTCCACATAAAAAGAAGGCTAAAATAAAAGCAAAAAGCAAAAACCATGAAGAGGCTTCTGGGACTGGTAAAAGAAATAGTGAATGTTGTATTGGTCCACATTAGGCAGATCCACCAGCACCAAAGCCAGACGGAAAAAGCATTTGCAAAAGCTCCTTCCCTACAAAGGTCGCAATCTGCAAAAATGGCGGTGGACAAAAAGAGGAACTTATGGCGATTGCAAAAATGTCAAAGTCCCAAAAACCTGTTTCCACATGCCCTCTTTTTTTATCCATAAGTTCCTTTCTAAAATTTGCTTAGTGAACGTTTTAAATGAATTTTTTAAATGAATTTCTTCACAATATATCTCCTTTTTCGTTATAGAAAGCGCAAATTTCTTTCCGATATCGACTTAAGAAAAATGAAGCTTTTAAACGATAGGCGGAGTACTCTCGAAGTCCTGAATATCCTCCTCCAAATAGCGAATGGCCTTATCCACGTCCTTATTTCGTAGCGCGGACACAATGTCCACATGGTGCTCCGTATCCATGGAAAAAGAATTTCCTTGTCCTTCTTCCAATAGTACTGGGAGTAGGCTCGCTTCAGTCTGGCCATGCATTTTTCCAGCTGCTCGTAATATATTCATTGTGGGCACAGGCAATCAAACGAAGGTGAAATTCCGTGTTATGCTTCCAGTGGGTCATGGCATCCGTGTCATTTTCACTGCACTGACTGTTGATCTGCTCCAAGTCCCGAAAGTCTTCCTCCCTAAGCTCCGCCCCGCACTCCAAAAGCACTCCCCGCTCCAAGACAAAACGGAAAGCCAGCATATCGTAGATATCTTCCTTACTCGAGGCGCACCATCACAGCCATAGCGGGGGATATTTTTTAAAATGCCGTCCGCACAAAGTGCCATCAGCGCCTCTCGAACCGGAGATTTGCTACAGTGGTATTTTTCCAGTAGTGCCTTCTCATTCAAAATATCTCCCGGAGAAACATTGCCCTGGAAGATATCCTCCAGGATAGATTCATATACTTGGTCTTTCAGACTTTTTTCCATAGTTCTCCCTTCATTTCTTTGAACTGTCCTAGTATAGCGTAAAAAAGGAGGCTAAAAAGCCTCCGAAGTGATTTTCTCTGATGAGAAGAAAATATTTTTATCCTAAAACTTGCCATAGAAAAACTATACATACAGACTTTCTAAGGAAATCAAAAAGCAAATCATCCCGAGAAATTGCTTCAATCCGCTTTTTGGAAAGGAAGCCGTAACGATAGCATTGCAGGCCGCATTCCTTTCACCTGCGCTATCTCTCTATTTCCGCCTTTGCTAGAGGCTTATCTTGAAACTTTACTTCATAAAAATATAGCCCTTGGGATCGTAGGTGACAATGTCGAACTCTCCGTTTCGTCGTTCTTTCGGAATGTCGTAGTAGTACCTGCCTATTTTTCTCAAAGGGCTCCTCCATAAAGTCCTGCCCGATTCTGCCGAATCAAATATTGTTTTCCTATCGTCTCAAAAACGCTTCGCACATAGGCATTTTCAAAAGTCCTCCTGAATATATCGCTGATAGAAAATATCCGAATTCATCACGTTTAGCTGGGAGCTGTAACGGAAAATATATCGATAATAGAACAAGGACATGGGGTCACTGATATAATATCCGGACTTTCTTTTCGGTTATTTTCATCATTAATGGGCGCCGCCTTCTCCACCAGCTCCATACGAATCAACTTATCCACGCATCCACCAAAGCTAGACCGCTGGAAACATGGGACTGAGACAGGATATCGTTAAAGCGGGAAAATCCCTCTGCCATAGCCTCAAAGACTTCATTGGCATTCACAATTTTCGCACTTTTCGACTTAAGGTACATGAGTACTTTCATTTTCCAGTCTTGCACCGGGAGATGCGATCAGCTCTATAATATTTTCCTTTTACGGACCTGTCTTCCTGAATCAAACGATTATAATAGGGAAATTCCGCCAAAAACACTGTAAAGCCTCACCTTATCCTCGTCGAAAATGGGGATAAAACTGTGCCGAATCATAGTAATCCATGGGCTTTCAGCTTTAAAACCAAATCAAAACGGCCAAATAAGGGATTCTCTTTTTCTATCAGTTTCTGCATGGTATCCACAAAGGAACCGCGCAAGGCCAATTTCAATTTGCTCGGTTTCGATATTTATCAATCAGTGCCTGCAAAACACTGTCCATGCCCTTCAGCACATCACTAAGATAAGAATATTCATCCAAAATCAAAAGAATATTCTCCTCCGTCGCTTTTTAAAAAAGAAAATCCAGCACTTCCTCCAGGCCGGAAAAGGAAATCTTCGGGTAGCCAAACTCTTCCGAAAGTAAAGTCGCCAAACTGTCTACATTATTCATTTCCGAAGTCTGCTTACACTCGTAATAAATCCTCTTCCCCTCAAAGAACTGCATGGAATGTTTCATCAGCTCGCTCTTTCCAATTCGCCTTCTTCCGTATAACAGAAGAACTTCGAGGCACGGAGACTGATACAAACCTTTGATTTTTCCGTACTTCTTCCTCTCTTCCGATAAATTTCATTTTATTCGGTTACCTCGATTCGGTTTACTTCCGAATAAAAATTATCATATCTGTTTTCTAAGATGTAAAGCAGAAAAAACAACAATAAAAAAGTGAAAGAAACGATTGCAACTCTACCGCATTTCTTCAATATGATAAATGTAGTCAATGGTGGACAGGGCTTTGATAATCTCCTATGGGTTTTGAACTTCTTCAGCTCCTTGCTGTCTATAGTAAAGGTCACAGAATACACGCTAAGGCCGGAACGATGGTAGGCGGTATTTAATTCAATGTCATCAATCCGAGTCCCAGCCTTCGGATGGTCGTTACAAAGTCCTGTAAATACTGCCGACTCTTTAGCTCCAAATGAATTTCAAAGTGGTTAGAGCGATTTTTCAAATACATTTCAAGCCCGGTCAGGTAAGACAGAATCCAGTACAGCATAAAGCAGGCCACCACACTGATCAGTATAGTCCTGCTCCCTGCACTGAGGCCGATCAAAACGCAGGACCATAGAGGCAATGGAGTGGTTAATCCCTTCATCTGATTTCTGAGAGCTGAAAAGAATCGCCTTACAGCTGATGATGGAAATACTGATCATGGCAAAGGCAGAAAGCATGGGAAAACGAAGAACTTTCCCTCATTCATGAAACAGCAGGTCCAAAAATCATGGCCAAACAGCTGGATAAAGAGGCCAAAATAAAGGTTCGAAGACCTGCGGAATGCCTTTTGTTGGCTCGCTCGCAGCCAATGATGGAAGCCAGAAGAACCGCAAGTAAGATTCTAAGCAAGGCGGAAGAAAGACTTATGTTATTTTCTATTGTCAATGTCTGAAATGCTTCTTGTATAATCCATTCTGACATGGCTTTTTCCCTCCTGTTCATTCAAACCTTTGTAATCAATGCAAATAAAACTCATCTACAATCGATATTGCATTGAAAAATATCAAGTTTTTAGCTCTTCATCAGTATCATATCTTCCCAATAATATGACTTCCAAGATCCTTCTAGAAGAGCTTCATCAATATGTCCCGCTGCTACATGATAGCTGATATTTTCCATTTCTCAAAAGTACACATTCGATACTGCCATATATCCATTTTTCAGCAAAAACATCGCAGTAAGTGTAATTGCTATACGTTTATTGCCATCCGTAAAACAATGGAAACTTACATGCACATAGATGTTCCAATTTGTCAAGAAAGGTTGGGTAATAGTCGTCATTCTGAATGTGGACAAGAACGCTCTCTAAAGTTCCTATATCCAGCTCTCCATAATCTCCGCCCCCACTATTTCTATTGTCGCCCGATGGATAGATTTGGCTTCTTCTATTGAAATATAGTTAATGTTATCCATCAGCTACGCTCCTTTAATCTTATTAGAACGTCTTGATTTTTCCTTCATCAACTTTTCTAATTCATCTCGGATGAACCTAAAAACTTTTCATATTCCTCTGCATCCAACGGCTTAATGTATTCTTCCAGTTGGTAATGAAATGCATCTCTAAGAGCCATGTCCCTACTTGCCATTTTTTTGTTCTTGCCCTAATGATTAACGGCTTCCATAACGGCAAATTTTCAAAGGAACTAAATAAGTCTGCCATCTCCCAATTATTCAATTTATGTCCAAGTTGTTCTGATTGGCTCTTTTATCATTGCCGCTAATCCACACTCATACGAAGCAATTAAATCCAGTACTTCTGAATACATTGTCTCACGTACACTATCTTTCCTGGATAAATTCAGAATCCGTTTATATTCTTGTGCCTTTTCTTTAAAAATACTTTTGATATATTTTATCGGTATATATAGCGTATTTGCTATTCCCCATGTCAACGTAGTCTTTCAAGGCATCTGTAAACTCTCGTCTGTAATTCTCTTCTTGCAAAAATGCTGTGATAAAAATCTTGGTCTCTTTTGTTAATATACTTGGTTGAGCCACCTGTCCTCTGATTGACAAGATCTATAACAATATCAAGTATAATTTGTCTAAGTACTTTTGCATTTTTACTTTTCAACTAGTAGCATTGCCACATTTAAAAAATGCTCTAAAAATCAAATAAAAGCAATCTGGGAAGTTCGACTACTGATGTTCCCGACATTAATGTCGGGAACATCCTGTTCAACATATACATTTTTATAAATGCTTTCAGCTAGCTCCTTTGACAATCTCATATCCGTTCGAGGAAATTTCATCAATATTGTCACTTACATACCTTTCTATCGTTCTTTCATCAACATCAAAATATGTAGCCACCATAGACTTTGTAAACCTAAGACGATCTTCAAAACAACTCCTTGTATTCCGGTTTGTTTTTGTAACTCCGTAATAACCAATTCATTATTCAATATATTTTGTCTATCCACTTGGCAAGTAGTTAAGTCTTTCGCCATGTTTCCTCCTACGTAAATGAACTATCTATTTTTATCTTATATAAACCCTCAGTAGAAGCCTCAAGCTAGTACTGCTCCTCCGCCGCCTCGGTAAAGGCTTCTTCCTCTTCCGCCAGTCTCTTAGCATGAGAGGAAGTTCCTTCTGAATGGCCTGGATTCGCTCAATCAAAAAGCTCCACCTCATTTTTCTTCTCCTCCGGTTCTAGTGGTGACGGATTCCGTTAAATCCTCCAGACTTACCGCATAGGAATGGGAAAGATAGAGTCCCAGTTTGCACTGCCCGGTCCGATAGCTCGTAGAGAATGCTGGAGGCAAGAATCACCGTTTCCAAAGCTCTTCCCAGCTCTCCACCCAAAATTTAGCGCCCAATGCGGAAAGGCCGATGGCCACCCCTGCCTGAGGCACCGATGCAAGTCCTAAATATTTCCGAACTTCCTTTTTTTCTCCCACCAATAGTGGGTCCTAAAATAGGCTCCAAGATATTTTCCCCAAAAATGCGCACCAAAAAATAGCTGATTCCACCAAGAGCAAGAGGAACATTTTCCCTATTCCCCCAGAATGTAAGAGCACATCCAACTAAAGTTCATGCCGGAGCGCACGAAAAAAACAGCAGTAAAATGGGAGGATTAAAGTAATTTAACTGTTTTGAAAAAGCTTATCGTCTCCCGTGATGTTGATATATATCATGCCCATGGACATACAGCCCAGAAGAGGAGACACATCCAAAAGGGCGCAGATACCGCAAAAAGCTGAAAAAGCACCGCAATGGTAATAATCAAACGGTTGTCCGTAGAACGCTGCTTCGGCATTAAAAGTTTTCAAAAGAGCCCAAAAAGTCGCTCCCAAAAGAAGTACCGCCAGATTTAAAGCAATGGGCATGAGAATACTGCTCAGCCTTAAAAGAGCAGATTGCAGAGCCACCGCCACGGAAATGGCCATACTGTAGGCCACAAGGCCAAAGACATTGTCCAATGCCACCACCTGCAAAAGGGTGTTTACAAAGTCCCCTTAGCATTGAAACTGTCTGATGGTCATAATCGTGGAAGCGGAGGCTGTGGTAGCCGCCAAGGCTCCCAAAAACCAAAAGACAGGCTCAAATTCAATTTTCAAAATAAAAAGACAAAGCACAAAACACAGAAGAAAGAAGCCAATGTGGCTTCAAAATAGCGTAATAATGCAAACCTTCATCGTTCTGCTTTTTAGCGTAGAAAAATGTAAAAATTCTCAAGTCCAAAAGGCAATAAAGGCCAGAGCAATATCCGCAATAAAGCTTGTGCCTTCAATAATGTCCGGATTCACCAGATTTCAAGCCATAGGGGTCCAATCAAAGATTCCCGCCAAAATGTAGGCAGTTACGTTGGGGAAGCTTCAGGCGCTTAGTGACTCTGTTAAAGGCAAAAGCCGGAAAATAGCATTAAGGCTATGGGGATAATCACCCCGGACACAGAGGAGTCCCCTGAAATATTTGCATGATGGATTTGTCCTTCCATGGGATTGTCCTCCTTCACGGAAAATAATTCTAATCTTATAGTAAATAATCAACATGAAAAAGGGAAGTACTAAACTTTTCCAAAACACATCGTTTAGTACTTCCCCTATTTTCTTTTATTCTTCTATAGCCCATTCCCTCGCTTTAGTGAATTATTTTCTTGCCTGGTCAATGACTACAGCAATCAGAATGATAACACCCATAGCTACCGTCTGCCAGTATGCCGGATACACCAAGTAAGCTTTAACGCATTGTTAATAATTCCAATAACGATAAGACCAATAACTAGTCTGAGGAATACCTCCACGTCCACCGGACATACTGGTACCGCCCATTGCCACTGCTGCAATGGCATTTCTAGTTCATAGCCTACTGCTGCCGTGGCCTGTCCATTCTGTAACTTGGAGGCTAACACCAGCCCTGCTAATGCTGAAAGAAATCCAGAAATCACATAGACCGAAAAACGGACTTGATCTACATTAATTCCTGTCACCTTAGCTACCTCTTTATTGCTCCCTCACAGCATAAACATATCTTCCATAGCAAGTCTTTTGTTAAAATAATATAACTCACAGAAAAATAATGAAAAACCATTAAAATAACTGATACAGGAATAATGCTAAGTTCTCTTAAACCGATAAACTCCCAAAACTTTCCGGCTAAGCGAAAAACCGGCTTTTGCATCTGTAAAAAACATAAAGCTAAACCTCTTGCCACATTCATCATCGCCATAGTTGCAATAAAGGAGGAACATTCAACTTTGCAATACAAAAATCCATTAAGAGCACCACACACAGCACCTATTACTAAAGAAGTCAGTAATATAATCAGAATGGACATTGGAACAGATGCATTTGGCATAGTTTTGATTAAAGACGCTCCTGCCACCCCTGCTATCGCCGCCACCGAACCAACAGAAAGGTCAATACCATCTGAAAGTATAGTAAAGGTCATGCCACAGGCAATAAGTGCATTGATTGAAATCTGAATCAAGATATTCTTGATATTTCCTCCCTGTTGCAAATCGAGGAACAAAAAGAAGACACACTGCAAACAACGCTACCGCAAAAAGGAGCATGGTATTTTCTCCTTTTAGGACTTTTGATATACCACTATTTTTCTTATTCATAAACAACCTCCTCATTTCCTTTGCTGGCAAAAAGCATGACATTTTCTTCTGTCGCTTCTGCACTATCCAGAAAACCGGTTACATATCCCTCTCGCATTACCATAATGCGATTAGAACATCCTAGTACCTCTGGTAATTCTGAAGAAACGAGGATAATGCTGCCACCTTCCTCGACAAAATTCTTCATAAGCTCATATATTTCTGCTTTAGCATTAACGTCTATTCCCCTGGTAGGCTCATCCATAATAAGAATCTTAGACTTTGCTAAAAAGCCACTTTGCTATTACTACCTTCTGTTGATTTCCTCCTGAAAGATTTTTGATTATTGCTGAATCTGAAGGAGTCTTAATCCGTAACTTGTCTATGTAGAAACGGCTTCTCGCTTTTCCCACGAAAAATCAATAAAAACCATTATGACTATTCTCTTTTAAAGATGCCAAACTGGTATTTTCCCGAACTGTCTTTTTCCAGTAAAAGTCCCTGCCCTCTTCTATCTTCGGGAATTAATCCCATACCTTTTTAATAATTTCCTTAGGATGCAATCCCTTTAAACTTTCTCCATACAAAAAAATACCTCTCCACTATCATAGGAATCAGCACCAAAAATCGCCCTCATTAATTCAGTTCTTCCTGCGCCGATAAGTCCGGCTACTCCAAGAACTTCTCCTTTATACAGTTGAAACGAAACATTTTTAAAAATGATTTTTAGAACATAGATTCTTTACCTCCAAAACCATTTCTTTTATTTTCCGGAGCTTTGGCTTTGTAATAAAATTGGGAGATTTCTCTTCCCACCATCATTTCTACCATCTTCTGTTCAGTTACCGTTGAAACCGGCACTGTAGCAATCTTCATTCCATCTCTAAGTACGGTAAGCATATCTCCCATCTCAAGAATTTCCTTTAAACGATGAGAAATGTATATTACTGCAACATTATCTTTTCTTTAATTGGCGTATAACTCGAAAAAGAGACTGTACTTCATGGTCAGAAAGCGAACTGGTAGGGTTCATCCATAATTACTAACTTGCTATTCTGAGAAACAGCTCTAGCAATCTCTACCATTTGCTTTTCTCCATTACTAAGCTTATAGACTGGTGAGCGTGGATCAATCGCCACATCCATTTCATCCAAAATCCTTTTACATTCCGCAATCATTTTTTTCTTTGTTTTAAAAAAATCCGGATTTTTCTCTTCTCTTCCCAGAAAAAAACATTTTCATAAACTTTTAAATCCTCAATAACGCTAAGTTCTTGATGAATGACACTGATTCCTCTCTGCTGCGCTTCTCGAATATTTTTTTGCCCGGGCTGTCCCTCTATCAAAACTTCCCTTTATCAGGTTGATAAATACCGGAAATGATTTTTAATAATCGTGGATTTTCCTGACCATTTTCTCCCAAAAAGAACATGTACTTCCCGGGAGAAAAAAAGCAACAGAAATATCCTCCAAGACTTTCACGCTGGGAAATTCCTTATGAATATGCTTTAATTCTACTAAAGTCTCTTTTTCTTTCTTCCATCATAATATGCTCCATATTATAGAAAAAAAGGCGTCAAAAAGTAGGGACGCCTTCCTCTTAACCTAGCTTTTTATTACTTTGCATTCTTTGCATCAATAATATAAGGCGCAATCAAAATCTCAGAATCTACCTTCTCACCCTCTAAATGCTTCTTAATAGCCTCAAGAGTTGTCTTACCAATTCCTGCAGGATCCTGTGCAACATCTGCAACCCAGTTTCCACCCTTCTTGATTTCTGCAACACCTTCCGGATTTCCATCATAGCCGATAATCTTGGTTGCTGCATTGGCTGCTGTGATAGAGGAAAGAGCACCAATAGCTGCAGGATCTCCTACACAGAAAACAACATCGATATTATCATTCTTTAAAAGCATATTCTGCATTACATCTGCAGCCTTCTGCTGGTCACCGGAATAGTTCTGCACATCAACTACCTTGATATCCGGAGCATTCTCCTTCAAATAATCTGTAAATCCGGTCTCTCTATCTACACAGCTCTCGATTTCAGAATAAGTAATTACCGCTGCATTACCCTTTTTCTCGGTAAGGATATTATTTACCACATACTCAGCAGCAAGCTGTCCACCCTTCTTGTTATCTGTAGCAACGTGAGTAACCGGCTTTCCATCAGAAGCAATATCCATAGTAAATACTGGAATTCCAGCCTTTTCTGCAAGCTCAATCATAGACTTGGATCCTGCAGAGTTTGTTGGAGCGATAACGATAGCATCCACCTTCTTAGTAATAAAATCCTGTACCTGACCAAGTTGCTTATTTGCATCTCCTGCTGCGTCCTGTACATCTAAAGTCCATCCATATTCCTTTGCCTGATCTTCCATAGCAGTCTGAATGCTATTATAGAAAACGTGAGTACTGTTCAGTAAGCTTACACCGATGGTCTTTGCTTCTCCTTTAGTCTCTTCCTTCTTAGCCTCTGTTTCTCCGGCTTTCTCCGTCTGTTTCTCTGTTTGCTCTGATGCAGCAGCAGTTGTGCTCTTTGCAGCACTGCCACCTCCACAAGCCACAAGAGATACAGCCATTAACGCTGCGAGTACCAATGAAATACCTTTTTTCATCACTTTTTCCTCCTTTAAAGATAAGTAAGTAAATATTCAGAACGAGGTCTGCGTGATTGCTTACCCGTTTTGATTCGAGTTAAAATTTGTCCATTATTGAGAAAAAAACAAAATACTGTTTTTACGTATTACAAATTCTTATGCCTTATGGACGCTATTTAAGACATGCATCTTATGCTTAATAAGTTCCTTAACTTTTTCTCTACCTGCACCATTGTATTTCTTTGGATCAAATACTTCCGGATTCTTCTCAAGGTACTCTTTTACTCCCTTGGTAAAGGCATCTCTTAATTCGGTTGCAAAGTTCACTTTGCAAATACCAAGGCCTGTTGATTTCTTTACATCTTCATCAGGAATTCCCGAAGCACCATGTAGAACAATAGGAATACTTACCAGACTTTTGGTTTTTTCCAAAATATCAAATCGTAACTTTGGCACTCCTTTGTAAAATCCATGAGCATTTCCAATACCAACTGCAAGGAAATCCACACCTGTTTGCTCTGCAAATTCCTTTGCTTCTTCAGGATCGGTATAGGACTTTTCACTGTCTTTTACTTCATGTGTGTCTTCTTTTCCTCCTACCGTTCCTAATTCTCCCTCAACTGGCACTCCCATAGCATGTGCAAACTCAACCACTTTCTTCGTAAGAGCTACATTTTCAGAAAAAGCCAGCTTAGAGCCATCAATCATGATAGAGGTATAACCGGATAAAATCGCTTTCGCACAAAGCTCTGCACTGTTTCCATGATCCAGATGTAAAAGCCACCCGGCACTTTCGCCTTTTTGCTTCTGCGTTTACCATTCCACATATCTGTATCTGCATATTGCAAGCTTCCCGGAGTTGTCTGAATAATTACCGGAGAAGATAATTCCTCTGCCGCTGCTACAATTGCCTGAACCATCTCCATGTTCTCCGCATTAAAAGCACCAACTGCATAGCCTTCTTGCTGTGCTTTCATCAAAAATTTCCTTAGAACTTACCAAAAGCCATATTTTTTTCCCTTTCTATTCTTCTAAATTTATAATTTCAACTTTTTGTAACATTGCTTCCAAATCTTCTTTTTCACACAACTGAGTACCCCGGATGTAGTAAAGATCCTGTTGCACAAGCTACCGCATATCTAAAAATATCTTCATCTGAAAGGCCTTTCTTCATCGCCAAACAAGCTCCTGCCACCATGGAATCCCCGGCCCCCTGTACTCCCTGTACAAGAATCTTTACCGGTTTTGCCTGATAGCACTTTTCTGCTGTAAGAAATAAAGCGCCCTCCTCTCCCAATGAAATACAAAGATAATGTATACCTTTTCTGCAATAAGCTCTTGCCAAAGCTAATCATTTCTTTGGTATCTTTAAATGCCTTTCCATAAAAAGCTTCCAACTCTTCCCGATTCGGTTTCACAAAAATACGGCTGTGCCTCTAATGCCAAAGCTAATAAATCTCCAGTAGCATCTAAGACTGTTCTTATCCCTTTCTCTTTTGCTAAAAGTATCAATTCCTTATAAATACTCCTTGGAACTCCTGGTGGTACGGAGCCATCCACAACCAAGATATCCGTCCCTTCCCACTCTTTTTCTATCAAGGATAAGAAAGCAGCCACATCGGCTTCAGTAACTTCTCGTCCCTTGTCATTAAACTCACTCATTACACGCTTTTCCGTGTCGAAAATCTTTACATTTACACGAAGACTTCCTTGAACTGTGTGAAAGTGATAAGGACAATGAATGCTTTCAAAAAAGCGTCTAAATCTGACCTCATCTTCCGAAAAAGAAAAACCGGTCGCTTTATTGCTAACACCAAGATTTTGTAACGCTATACTGACATTAATCCCTTTTCCCGAAATATCTTCCCTTGTTTTCAAAACCTTGTTTGTTCCTCCATAAAGGAACTTCTCAATCTCTATCGTTCTATCAATACAAGGGTTTAAACTAACTGTAAGAATCAATTTTTCTCCCCTTTAAAAATCAAACATAGCTTGGAAAAATAATGTACACTGAAGTAGCTCCTGCATCCTGTAGCCCGATGGCCTTATCTCCAAAAATACTTTGCTCTTCCAAAACGTGCTTTTATCGTTTTCGTGTACTCCATCCCTTTTTCTGCAGCTAAAAGCAGCTCTTTGAAAACCCTCTATAAGATCCAAGCCTTCCTTTGCGCCCTCTTCCAGAGCAAGAACTGCCGGTTCCAAAGCATCCACCATGGTCTTATCTCCTACTTTAGCCTTCCCTCTTTTTTTAGTGAAGTTAAAGAGGTAGAAAAAATCTCTGCAAAATCACTTAATTGGAAACTGTTTCGTTCCTCTCTTTTTACAATTCCTGATATGAAAAACTGTTCCAAATAAAACGCCTGAAGCTCCGCCCATAGTGTCTAAAAGGCAAGTACCTACCGCTCGAAAAACCCCTTCACAGGAATCAACTTTCAAATCAAGCAACATTTTCTGAACAGCCAAAAAGCCTCTTTTCATACCTGTTCCATGGTCTCCATCACCTATTTTTCAAGTCAATCTCTGTAAGGTACGGTTCTGACTCCACCACTTTCTGAGCAACTCTCTCCATCATTCTTTTTACTTGATCAGCACTAACTTCCTTCATACTGTCTTCACCCTCTACATCTTTTCTTCTACATTAAGTTTGAACACCCTGTACTCTGTATATGATGCTCACCAAGTTTATTCCATTTCTCTTTTTGTAAAACAACGGCGAATAAGCTTCTTTTTATAAAAATCCTCTATATTCCTCTTGCATTTTCAAAAAAAGCTAAGAGAGAGTCCCCCTGCTCCTTGTGTGGGGAAAAAGTGATTGCGCAAAAGTATCAAATACTTTTATTTTCTTCCTCTTCAAAGCATTCTGAAGGCTATATAAGAGGATGCATTCTTCCAAGGTAGTTGTTGCCTGAAATACATTCAGAAAAACAGCAATCTCATCTCCTTCTTTTAGCTGCAAATCAATCAGTAAAGGTTCAATGAGCTTCTCTATTAAAGAATCCGCACTTGGCAAATTTGTTCTTTCTTTTTCCCAATTCTCCGTTAAAATCCCATACCGTACTCTACAAAACCATCCGGTAAATCATAAGCTTGTTTTCCATTTTCGAAAACAAAAGCCGGAGAAGTAGTTACGCTTGCCGTGGAAAGATTATCATTTATTCTCTCTCCCAAAGACACTAGTTCCTCTAAACTAAGTCCCGCATTTCTGGCCGCAGAGAGTATTTTTCAATACCAATGTAACACCGGCAATACCTCTTCTCTCCTCTCTTTCTTCTGATGAATCCACATCATCCGAAACATAAATCTGTCGTGTCTTAATTCCTCCAACTCTGCAAGCTCACTTACCAACTCAAAAATTTTAGAACATCCCCTGCATGATTTGTTGCAATACACAGTACTCCTTCATCATGAGAAAGCGCACGAATCGTTTTTAAGAATACTGCCTGCTGCCGGTGCAGTAAAAAAATATCCCCTAAAACGCAAGCATCAGCCAGTCCTTTTCCCACATATCCAATCGGCCAAGGCTCATTACCTGCCCCTGCTCCAATTAAAATAGATACACCATTCTTTCTATCTTTATACAATAGAACCTTTTGTCCTTCTATCCGTTCAAAAAGATTGGGGTAGGTTTCTACATATCCATCAATCATTTCTTCTACCGCTTTTTCCAGCGTATTATGTAAACGATTCATTTTTTTCCTCCTACTCTTTTTCCTCTAAACATTTTACTAATTATTTAATATGCTCTGTATGAATCTCATTCGAAAACGTCTTAAAGTAAGTGATATTTTTTTCTTTTATTCTTATGAGCAACGAGCATATAAAGACAATCCACAATAACAAGCTGTGCCAAATTTTCACTGGACGGATCAAATAGGTTCCCATCCTGCGCATTATTATAATCATATGCACTAAATAAGGTGTAATCCGAAATTTTAGCTAGTGGAGACTCTTTAATGCTACTGATTCCCACTACTTGAATACCTCTCGCTCTTCTTGCTCCCTCAACCACTGATTTACTCTGTCCAAAATTACTCACGCATATCAAAATATCTTTTTTCCATAATGGATGTAATATTTACAATCTCGTGGGCATCACTAAACATCATAATCGGGTATCCAATGCGATAAAGCCTAGAGTACAGTGCCTCCATAGTGACTTTTTGATCGACCCACGCCGATGACTACAATTCTTCTTGCCTCATGAATCAAATCTGCCACTGTCTGCATAGTATCAAAGTCCAGAATTCTCCCAAGTCTCTTCCAGTTCTCTAACACTTTTTGAGAAAAATAGTTTTACAGATAGAATGAGCATCCCCAGTAATAGGCTCACCATTATAATTTAGTTCATTTTCCTCCTGCCTATTCTCCTCTTGCTTTTTCCATCACAATCTTTTAGACGAAAAGTCACGGAATTCTTTGTACCCCATCATTTTTACAAATCTACTGACAGAAGCTGTACTGACTCCACTCCTACGAGCTAATTCACTAGCTCTCTCCACACACTTCTTATCTTCTGTATCAATGAGATAATCTGCTATTTTTTGCATTGCTTCATTCATCTGAGGATATAATGATTTAATCTCCGGAATAACAGATTGTTGCACGAAGCGCTCACTTCCTTTCGTATGTACTTTTTGTTTCATATATCTGTAATAAACTAATTTTTTTGTTTCACAGTAACTTTATTCTACTCCACAAAAGAATGTCAATCTTACATATTTTTTTCAGGAATTCAGACAATTTTTTTAGCAAAAACTTATACATAATCAACTAATATAAAAAGCAATTATAAAATTCTCTTATAGCATAAACAGTAATTACAAAGCCTGTGTTTGAATCCTTTGAAATAGTTCCCCTCTTATTTGCCTTTCCTATAAATCTCTGCTATGATATAAAAATAATAAAAATTTATCATTTTAGAAAGGAGACCTATGTATAAGCAGGAGCGGTATCTTTTTCGGGCAGCTACTGAAGAGGATATCCGAGAATTAGCAGCGATAGAAAAAGATATGTTTTTTCGGAAAATGAAGCCTGTAGCTATGAAGAGGTTAAAGACCGTGTTGAGAAAAAATACCGGAAGATTTTTTTGATTGCCTTTGATCAAGTGAATAAAAAGATTGCCAGTTATATGAGCGGTATTCACTCCGGTTCTGAAGTCTTTTTGGATGAATTCTTCCGAAATGCCTCTTTACATGAGAAGGGAGCAAAGCATTGCTTTTCTTTTTAGGTCTGGAAGTTCGACCGGAATATCAAGGAAAAGGGCTCATAACCAGATTATGAACCGCTATATTGACATGGAGGAAGAGCGGGGTACGGAGAAGATTTTTCTCACCTGCCATACCCACTTTGTTCCTTTCTACAGCGGTTTCGGGCTATGAGCACTTGGGTAAATCCCCTCCACAGGGGCGGAGAGAGCTGGGAGGATATGGTTTATATCCTTACATAATAAGATAAAATTTTAGACAAGAAAAAGAGGTGTGTTAAAATCAAAAGATCTCCTATGCAATATAGGGCTGAAACGAGGCATAAACTCAGATTACTCCTATTTCAGACCTATACTACATAAAAGACTATTTATATTTTGATTTTTACAGCCTCTTTTTGCTAAACTACAGCTTTTTTAGCTTGGCAAAGCCTGCCAGCATCTTCTTCTGTCCTGCGGTGTCAAAAAGCACCGTCACCAGCTTGTCCTTCTTATCCTCTTCTATGGCGAAAACTTCGCCTTCTCCAAATTTTATATGACTAACCCGGGTCTCCCTACCTGATAATCCAAAGCTTCGGAGCTCATGCCGGAAATGCCCTTTTTGGATAATGCCGGCCTGCTGATAGGCTTGAAGATCCAAAGGCTTTTGGAAGAAGAATATCCGGCACTGCCATATAGATTAGAGGATGAACACCCTGATGAACCATAGGCACCGGTAGAGCCATAGGAAGCGGAAGTACCGTAGGCACCGGCAGAGCCATAGGAACCGGAGGCTTGACCAGATGAACCGTAGGAGCCGGACTGTCCCATATAAGCTTTGATAGACTGATTCGCCTGCTGTAAGTAGGAGCTATAGCCGGAACGACTGCTTTTTTTCAAAAAAATAAATCTTCCTCACTGGGCTTTTTCCGATAGAGGTACTTCTTCTCCAAATGCTCTTCCGGCACATCATCCACAAAGGAGCTGACCAGCATGGACTGATACTGTCCATGGACCACCCGGTCTCTTCCTGCGGTTAAATACAGTTCCTTTTCCGCCCTGGTGATTCCCACATAAAAGAGTCTTCGCTCTTCCTCCCGTTCCTCGGGAGTAAACATGGACTGGGCACTGGGGAAGAGGCCTTCATTTAAGCCTACCAGATAGACCACCGGAAACTCCAGACCTTTGGCTCCATGTAAGGTCATCAGGGTGATTTTGTCTTCCGTTAAGTCACTTCTATCCAAGTCGGAAAGGAGAGACACCTCTTCCAAAAAGGCGGAAAGACTGCCCTCATCCCCATTTTCCTCGATATAGGACTGAAGCTTTCCCTGTAACTCCTGAATGTTTTCCATACGGCTTTCCGCCTCTATGGTCCCCTCTGCCTGAAGGTCTTTTTCATATTCCGTGTCCTGTAAAATGCGGTCAATAAGGGCGCTTAATTCCACATCCTTCCAGCTCTCCAGCATTTCCCGGAAAGCTTCCCACCATGCTTAAAAGCTTTTTCCGGAAAGTCCTGCCGCCTTGGCAAAGGGAAGGGATTCCACCAAAGAAAAGCCTCCAAGGCTTTCTCCATACTGCTGCAATTTTAAAAGGCTGGCCTCGCCAATGCCCCTCTTTGGCACATTGATGATTCTCCGAAGAGCCACATCGTCCTTTTTATTCACCAAAAATCTTCATATAGGAAAGGATATCCTTGATTTCCTTTCTTTGGTAGAAGTTCACACCCCCCACAATCTGGTAGGGAATATTCCAATGAATACACTGCTCCTCCAGTAGACGGGACTGGGCGTTGGTGCGGTACAGCACCGCCTGGTCCTTATAGCTCCAGCCTGCATCCCGAATGCCTCGGATAACAGCCGCCGCCTCTTCCTTGGCACTTTCATATTCCTGAAAGCTGACCTTCAAGCCCTCCTTCTCCGCAGTCCAAAGCTTCTTTTGCTTTCTGTGCTGATTTTCCGAATGACCACATTGGCCAGGTCCAGAATAGGAGCGGTGGAGCGATAGTTTTGTTCCAGCTTTACCACCTTGCAGTTTGGAAAATGAGATTCAAAGGAGAGGATATTTTCCACATTGGCGCCTCGGAAACGGTAAATACTCTGGTCGTCGTCTCCCACCACGCAGATATTTTGATACTTCTTAGCAAGGAGATAAACCAAATGGAACTGCACATCATTGGTATCCTGATACTCGTCCACCAAAATATAACGAAAACGCTCCTGATACTTCTCTAAAACTGCCGGAAACTTCTCAAAAAGCTCCTTACAGCGTAAAAGCAGGTCGTCAAAGTCCAAGGCATTGTTTTGCTTTAGCTTTTCTTCGTAAAGTCTGATGCAGGCACGAATCTTCCCATCCAGAAAATCCTCCGGATCCTCCAAAAGATAGTCGGAAACGGAGCGCCCCTGATTCTTCACCTGGGACAGGGCGGAAAGCACCAACCTTTCCTTCAGCATCTTGCTATCTATCTGCAATTCCTTAAAGACCTGCCGCATCACAGTTTTCTGATCATCCGTGTCATAGATGGAAAAGTCGGAGTCATAGCCCAGATTTCCAATTTCCCTTCGTAAAATTCTAAGGCACATACTGTGGAAGGTGGATACCCAGATTTCTCCCTGCCGCTCCGGCAGAAGCTGATTCACCCTGTCCCGCATTTCCTGGGCTGCCTTATTGGTAAAGGTAATCGCCAGAATCTGATAGGGAGAAACCCCCTTTTCCAAAATCAGGTAGGCGATTCTGTGGGTCAGCACTCTGGTTTTTCCCGAGCCTGCTCCCGCCAAAATTAAGAGAGGCCCCTCTCCATGGGTGGCGGCCTCATACTGTTCTTTGTTTAATATATTTTTCAGCTCCATGGCTTTCCTTTCTTTTCCTTAGGTCATATATACCCCTATACTCTCTTATTTTTTCCTTCGTACTTTAAGCTACCTTGCTTAAGGATAGTACCATTTTCCCCTTATAGCCACTGCTAAATTCTTGTAATTCTACTTCGCTATGCTATACTTGTTTTATGGACGAACAATATTTAAATGAATTAACTGAATATCTTAAAAGTTTACATCATGTGCATGCGGGTAGCCTGCCCTCCCTCGGACCTATACATGGATCAGGTGACCGGATTTATGGAGGAACATCTGGCCTCCATGAAGCGTCATCCGGAGGACAAAGCGCTTACCAAAACCATGATTAATAATTATGCCAAAAATAAGATTCTGCCTCCTCCGGTGGGAAAGCGCTACAACAAGAATCACATGCTGATTTTGCTTTTTGATTTACTACTATAAGAGTATGTTGAGCCTTTCCGACATCCGTACCGTGGTGGATCCCTTTAGCGGAAAATTATTTTTCCCTTCACAGTAAACCCAGACTCACGGATATTTACGAAGAAATCTTCTCCTTTGCCAATGGAGAAATGCAAAGCTTAGTGGAGGATTTAGAGAAAAAGTTTCAAACTGCCAACAGCTCTTTTTCGGAACAGGATCCCGCCTTTGCGGATCTGGAAGAACAGGAACGGGAACAGCTCCAAAAGCTTTTCCTTTCTAAGTCTCCTTGCCTTTGACGTCTACCTCAAGAAACAACTTATGGAAAAAATAGTAGACCGTATGGAGGAGAGCCAAAAAGAAAAGAAGAGGAAAAAGAAATAAAAAGAACAGTAATCATCAAACAAGGCTAGCTTCTCAGCGATATAGCCTTGGAATACGGGTAGTCTGAGCCCGCCGGTTCTTAGCTTTTGTTTTTTTGGAAAGCTTAGAACCGCTGCGTGAGCGAGGTTAGCGAGAGCGTGCCCCGGTTCCATACTATATCGTTGAGAAGCTTTTTGATTGTTTAAAGCTGTTCCTTTTTATTTTTTTCCTCTTCCTTTTTGGCTATCCTCTCAAAGGCTACTGCGTAGCCGTCTTCTCCATAATGTAAGGAACGGTTGACTCTGGAAATGGTTGCGGTGGAGGCTCCGGTGGCCTTCGCAATGTCGATATAGGTTTTTGCCTTCCTGCAAGAGCTTGGCCACTTCATAACGCTGGGCCATGGCCAAAAGCTCATTGATGGTACAGAGATCCTCGAAAAAAACGAAAATACTCTTCCGTGGTTTCCAGCTGCTGCATTCCCTCAAATAAATGTCGTACCTCTTCGGTGTCTAGTTTCCGGTTCATTTTCTTCCTCTCCAAATGCTTCTTTATTCCCAGGTTACAGGGGTAGGTCTTCTGGTATCAAAGACCTTCTTCACGTCAATCAAGTCGGAAAAGTCTATCCGCCGCGCCGCTGTAGGATTCATACAGGCGATAACCGTCCAGATTTCTTCTTCCTTGCCGGACAAAATCATCTCCGTACTGCATCCAAACCTTTGCGGAATCTACGTTACAGAAGTAATGGAAGCCTGCCGCCTCCAGCAAATCATATTTTCCGTCTTCTTTTCCCTTCTGATAGGGATGCCAGTCCCCAATATCATCTCCAAAGGGGTAAAGCAGAATCTCACAGGGATCCGGCAGAAGAGGCTCCACGTTTCTCTCCCAACGATCCGTATCCTTGAAATGGAAGCCAAATCTCTGGTACCGAAATTGATATGTCCCCAGGAGTGGGAGGCAAATTCATAGCCGTCTTCCTTCATGGCCCTGGTAATCTTCTTAACGGTTTCCTTATCCTCTTCGATATTGGGGTTTGCCCTGTTCTTCGGGTCTAAGGCAGGAGAATTAGGATCAAAGGTCTCATCGGTTCTATAGCCAAGAACGCCATTATAGCCGGTAAAAGCAATCACCGCCTTATGGCCATGGTAGGCAAAATCCGGATGCTCCTCCACGAACTTATCCAAAAATCGGCACCAGGTCATAATCCCCAATGGTAACATTTCCGTCCTTATCAGTATACTGGTTTTTAGGCTTTCCATTTTCATCCAAAACCATCTTGTCCGCAAAGCCGTGTCCTTCCATGTAAACATAGTAGTTCACATCGTCCTGGACATGACAAAGGGCTTCTTGCCCTCCGGAAGCATAATCTGCTTCTTTCACCATTTTCTTCGTTCCGTCCGGCTGTTCCTGCATTTCCGCCAAATCATGCATGTGTACCATCACGTAACCTCGATCGTACATTTCCTTGATGATTTCCTCAAACTCCGGAATGGTGGTCATTACGGAATTGAACTGCTTTCCCGGTGGGTGTCCGTCAAGGCTCTGGTTGGATCCACAATCAGGATATGGAAGAAAATGTGGGTGATATCATCCATATTGGCAGGAACCAGCTTGCCCTTTCTCCTCTTCATACTGAGAAATCTTCGCGGAAATCTCCGTATCGGAAGACAGGTTCAAAGCATTTAAGGTGGCGATGGCACTGTCATAGTCATACTGCTTCGCCTGAAGCTCCGCCGTCTTTAAGGCCTCATCCTTTTCCGAAAGAGCCGGAGTTTCACTTGCCTCTACTACATCGCCCTTCTCTTCCGTTTCTCCTTCCCCAAGCTTTACTACCGGGCGATTCTTGGCAATCGTGCTTTCAGAGACCTTCTTCCCGAAAGGAAATGCCCTCCTGCTGTTGCACATAGGGCAGGGCATAACGTACCCCGATAAAAGCCAGGAACAACAAAAGAAGCAGAAGAAAAAAGAGCAGGATATGCAGGCGCTTCTCCTTCTTTCTTTTTTCTCTCCGCTTCTCCATCCGAATGCGGTGTTCCATCATTTTCTGCTGATAATACTCGTCATCAAATTCTTCTCTGTTCATCCGACACCTCTCTCTGTCTCCCTCTTATTGTACAAAAATATTGCCTTGAACGCAAGGGGAAATGGAGAGGACTTCAGGAAGTACAGAAGAAAGAAAAGACCAGAGTTTTATAATTCTAAGATTCCGGCTTTCCTTGCAAAAACCAAACCATAATCGTCCAGTGCAGATTGTTGATATCTGGAAAACCATGATTCAAAAAAATGGATTTTCCTTCTCGAAATTATGATATCTTTCCAAAATCATACTATTTAGCTGTCTAAAAATCTCTTCCATATTCAGAGTAAAACTAGCCTCTCCTCTATGTTCTTTATAAAGCTCATAGAAGATAATCCTCAATAAATTACTAAACATTTTCATATGTCCTGATACTTCTATTAGCTCATAAATTCCGGCCTGATATCCCTTCAATCACCCTTTGCATTTTCCGTTTCTGCGTAATACTGGTGAATAGCATCAATAACTGCGTGATTATTGTGGCCTTCTTCCGGACTGATTCCGACAAAATAATCTCCTAAGCCGGTTAAAAATAATTACATAAGCTATCTCTTTTCCGGAGCAATATTCTTTGTGAATTAATTTCACACCGAATTTTTGCTTCGCGTACCAGTCTATCGTATCTTGTTGAACTCATAGATAATCACCTTGTAATGGATAATTCTTATCAAACAATCCGCAAATCTAATAGAAAGTAAAAACACATAGTGTACCAGTTCAATTATTCCGGCTTTCCTTGCAAAACCAAACCATAATCTTCTAATGCAGATTGTTGATATCTGGAAAACCATGGCTCAAAAAGATGGATCTTCCTTCTCAAAATTATGATATCTTTCCACAATCATACTATTTAACTGTCGAAAAATCTCGTCCATATTTAAAGTAAAACTAGCCTCTCCACTATGTTCTTTATAAAGTTCATAGAAGAGAATCCTCAATAAATTTCTAAACATTTTTCATATGTCCTGATGCTTCTATTAGCTTGTAAATCCCAGCCTGATATCCTTCAATTACTCTTGCATCTAACGTTTCTGCATAATATTGGTGAATACCATCAATAACTGCCTGATTATTATGCCCTTCTTCCGGACTGATTCCGACAAAATAATCTCCTAGGCCGGTTAAAAATCACTACATAAACTATTTCTTTTTCCGGAGCAATATGCTTTTTATGAATTTGTTTCACGGCAAATTTTGCGTGCCGTACCAGTTCATCGTATCTTCTTGCACTCATATAAGAATACCTGAATTCAATTCTCTACTGTCTACGTGGATTATCCCTCTCCGTTTAACTTATGCAGGAAAGGAGATACGCCCTTATACAGTAATAGGCAGAGAACTACGTCAATCATACCTTTCACAAAGGTAAAGGGGCACGTTAAAGACAAGCAAAGCCTTTTCAATGCTGCCGATGGAGGGAAGAATCAACTGATAGGCAGAAAGCACTACCTCTTTCGGCATGAAATTGTAATAGAAGGGATAAACCACCAGGAGGTTGGAGGGGTAGGAAATAGCCGCCATAACCACTGCGCCAACAACGGAGGCAATAATTGCGCCCTTCTTTGTCTTATTTCTCTGATAAATAAATCCTGCGGTACCTGCAAAGCTTGCCCCAAGGATAAAGTTGGAAAAGCTCTCCTACGCCGAAGGATCCGGAGCTGAAGCCGTGCAAAAACATTCTTAATGAGCTCCACCAAAACACCGGAAACAGGGCCCAGAGCAAAGGCTGCAATCAATGCCGGGAAATCCGAAAAAATCAAACTTAATAAATGGGGGAATCAAAAAGGGGATGGGAAACTCAATCCACATCAAAATATACGCGATAGCGGATAAAATACCCGTAACCGCCAAAAAGCCCACACTGCTCTTCTTCACACTGCTCACCATTCTTCCCTGACTTTCTGCTTTCATTGCTGTCCTCTCTTTCTTTTGCATTCTCTGCAAGTCGCATTCTTCCGGTGGTTCTTTTCGAAAGGCTTTTAGGACCGGGCATTTTCCTTCTTTTTGTATTTTCAAAGGAATTCTTTTTGTAAAACACCTTTGAAAATATAAAAAGCCCTGTACAAAAAGTACAGGGCAGAAAGCACAACGCTCGTCTTCTTCCATCCAGACTATACTGTTGGTACCGGAATCACACCGGTTCAGCTGCTTTCGCAGGTCGCGGACTTTACCGCCAGTGGGGACTTACACCCGCCCTGAAGAACATTCATTTTTACGTTACTAAGAATACTCCTCTGCCAAAAACTTTGCAAGGAATATTTTCGATACTTTTAGAACTTAATCCATCCCAGCACGCCGGCTACGGAGCTGAACAGGATAATCGCTACGAAGAAGGGGCAAAGGTATTTGATCATGAAATTAAATACCGCCTTTCTTTTAAAGGGAGCATCCTTTCGCATAACCTCCGCCGCAATACCGTCTACGCCGATCACTCGCACCACCAAAAGACAGGTAGCCATGGCTGCGATAGGCATCATGACAGAGTTGGTCAGGAAGTCAAAGAAATCCAGGAAGGGCATATTTTTTTCAGTATGGTAATGAAGGACAGAGGGCCATAACCTAAAGCACTCAGGGTTCCCAAAACCACCATAATCAAAAAGTAAAACCGTGGTGGCCTTTCTTCTGCTCCACTTCAGCTCATCCTGGAAGGTGGAAACCGCACTTTCCGCAAGGGCGATGGCGGAGGTCAGTGCCGCAAAGAAGACCAGCACGAAAAACAGAATGCCTACTACTCGTCCAAAGCCCATGCTGGCAAAGATTTTTGGCATGGTAATAAACATCAGGGAAGGGCCGGCCTTTAATACGGAGGCATCCCCATTGGAAAAAGGCAAAAACCGCAGGAATAATCATCAGCCCTGCCAAAACCGCAATGGCCGTATCAAAAGTCTCCACATGACTGGTGGATTCTTCGATGGAAAGGTCGGACTTCATATAGGAACCGAAGGTAATCAGGATTCCCATGGCAATGGAGAGGAATAGAACATCTGTCCCATGGCGGACACCACCGTCATCCGGGAGAAGTTCTTGATATTGGGAACTAGAAGTATTTTACCCCGGCAAATGCGCCCTTTCTGGTGATGGCGTAAAATGGAAAGCAGGATGGCCAGTATCACAAGAATCGGCATCATAAAGGTGGAAACCTTTTCAATACCATTTTCCACCCCCATAAAGATAACCCAAATCACCAAAAGGGTGAAAAATCAAGAACCAGAACCCGCCTTTACCCCATTTCCGATAAATTCCGTAAAGTACTCCGCTGTGGCAAGGGCCTCCGTTTCTCCCTTAATATAGCCGAAAAGATATTTGCATACCCAGCCGCCGATGACGGAATAATAGGGCACAATCAGAATGGGGATAATGGCATTGATCCAACCTCCCGCCTTAAACATCCAGTCCTTTTCCGAAGTGGGTATAGGCGCCCACGGGGCTCTTTCTGGTCATTCTTCCGATGGCACTTTCCGCAATAATCATGGTATAGCCGAAGGTAAGCATCAGTAAAAGATACACCAAAAGGAAGATTCCTCCCCGTACTTCGCCGCCAAATAGGGGAATCTCCAAATATTTCCCTAAGCCCACCGCAGAGCCTGCGGCGGATAAGACAAAGCCCAGGCGGGAGCTGAACTTACTTCGTTTTTGCTTTTCACTACTCATTTTCTAGTTCCTTTCTACTGCTACGCATTTCTTTTTATTCTCTCGGAAGCCTTCTCCATAGCTTCCGGAAAGAGCACATTTGCTCGAAATCTTTTGTTCTTCCGTTTCGGAGGACATAGCTCCTGTCTACAGAAGCTTCAGCCAATATTTTCCCTTACAGTGCCTCTCCTTCAGTGCCTAAAAACTTCAAAGCCTGATAAAAGTCTGGCAAGGGGCAATCCCATCACATTGTAATAGTCCCCTGCAATGCCCTTTACAAAGGGGGCAAAACGGCCCTGAATCCCGTAAGCTCCCGCCCTTATCCATGGGTTCTTTGCTTTCGATGTAATCCCAAATTTCCCGTTCCGTAAGTCTTGCGAACTGCACCTCGGTCTTTTCGTAAAAGCCCATTTTTCTTTCCCTGAAAATGAAGGCTGACTCCGGTGTATACCGGTGGGTTCTTCCGGAAAGGGCGGAAAGCATCCTGTAGGCATCCTCCTCATTTTTCGGTTTTCCCAAAAATCCGATCCTCGAAAAATACTACCGTATCCGCACCAATCACAAGGTAGTCCTTTGGATACTGCTTCGCCACATCCTCCGCCTTCTGAAAGGCCAGCTTCTGCACCAAAAGACTGGGATCCGCCTCCGTTACATCCTCCGCTATTCCGCTGGGATGAATCTCCGCCTTAAGTCCCAGAAGCTGAATCAGCTCCTGTCTTCTTGGCGATGCGGAAGCCAAAACCACTGGGAAATAAAGCCGTGATGGGCTTTTTCCTTTCTTTCCGCTTCCTTCCTTCTTTCCTCCCGCTCTTTTAATTTATGTTCCAAAAGGTCAACATCTTCTTTGGAAAGCCCCAGCTTCTCCAGGAAGTCCTCGTCTTTATTTATATCCTCTCCCATTTTTCTTCCTTTCTTTTTGCAATTGCTACTCTGTTTTTGCAGTCGCCTTTTCTATTCTAACGATTTTTCCCCTGTTTGCACAGTAATTTTACATTTTGCCATAAAAATGATTTTCTTTCCCTCTTTTTGTGAAATCTGAGAGTTTTCCCGGGAAAATATCCGGAGAAAACAACAAAAGAAATTTCCTCTTTTTCTCCAAAAGATTTCTTCTTGCATTTTTCCCGAGCTTTATACTAAGTGAAACCATCGCACTCACGCGCAGTACATGTCTTAGAGAAAGGGAATTCTATGAAAAATCGAAAATGTAAACAACGTGGAAGGCTTATTTAAGCTCTTGAATGACTTACATGGAAAGGTAGAGTTGGTTTCTCCGGAAGGAGACCGAATTAACTTGAAGTCCAAGCTCTCCCAGATGCTGATGATGTCCCAGATGTTGGACAAGGCTTATATCAAGGAGCTGGAACTGATTGTCCATGAGCCGGAGGACATGAAGAAGGTTGTTGAATTCATGATGGGAGATGCCCACAATTGATTTTTCGCACTTCCGAAAGCCTGACTCTTCCCAAAGCGGAAGAGTCTTTTTCTGATTTGCTGGTGGTGGGAGGCGGCTGTTCCGGCTTAGCAGCCATTTCCGCCGCAGCGGATCTTGGGATTGAAAAACAGTCTTTTGTTGGAAAAAGAAGAAAGCCTTGAGGACGTTTAGGAAAAAGCACGGAAGGAATCAGCGGGCTCTTTGCAAGGACCGTTCAGCCCAAAGAGCTCCTGTCCCATTTTTCCCTTTTTCTGGAAAATTATGAGGTTCCCCACAGAGTGGGGGTAGAGATAGAAGAAATTTATCTTCTTTCAGGGGAGGAAGCACTGTCCATTGCACATACCCAAAACGAAGCTTCCGCTTACCACTATCTCTTAAAGGCTAAAAACAAAGAAGGCTCTTGCTTCTTTATCAGTAAAACTTAGTCTTGGCTGTGGGAGACACTTACTCCGGAGGAAAAATGCCGCTGTTTCCGCTCTTATAGAAGAAGAGAAGAAAACAGCCTCTCCTCGATTTTTCCCAGCAGGACAAAGCCTTGCCCCTCCCAAAGCATTGCCGAAGCAGTGCAATCCGGCGGGGCTGTGGGTAGAACCGTAGGGAAAATGCTATTAAAAGAAAGGCATAAAAACGTAATTTTAAAAAGACAGGTCTGAACTATTCCCCAAACGAGATATCCCACGCTTTATCATTAATACTCCTTAAAACGAGATATCGCACACTAGTGTGCGATACTCGTTAGATTGATATGTCCCCTCCTTACCGATAATCCGATAAAGAGGGACATATAAGTTACGAGAAAGATTTAATTCCTATTCTATTATAGCTTGATTATCCGATTCCACCGTAAAAATGCACCTGCTATAAGTGCAAGTAATGCAAGTCCTGTATAAACATACTTACCAAGAAAAACCATGTATCTCCTTTAGGCTTCTTTTGCACCTGTATTTACCGCTTCCATTGTGTACTGTTTTCCAAATATGAAGAACAACATTACTGAAGCAAGTACCGCGCCAATAGGGCAAATATAGATAGACACCGCATCCATCCAGCTTCCTACAATTCCCTGTATCAATACTGCAACAACTACACCGAGTACACCGATTATTCCTACCGACTGTATTCTATTCAGTCTAAACTGCTGCTGCAATGTAGCTACAGGCGCTTCTACTGATTTACAAGTGAACTGAGTCCTGCAAATGTAACACATACAAAGAATATAATTCCTACAATCATACCACCGGGCATCTGATTCATGATATTTACCAGGTAGATAAACATGAGTCCCGGACCACCTTCACTAAGCTCTGCTCCTGATGTCGCCATAGCCGGGATAATAACGAGTGCTGCAAGCAGTGCCGCAAGGGTATCAAATATAGCTATGTTCATTGCAGAGAAGGGGATATCCTCTTTCTTACTCAGATAGGAGCCGTAAATAACCGTACCGTTTCCCGCAATAGAAAGGGAGAAAAACGCCTGTCCGAATGCAAATATCCAAAGTCTTACATCCTTTAATCCCTCCGGATTTACAGTAAAGATATACTTGTATCCGTTCACTGCCCCCGGTTGAATTCCTATGTAAATAGCCAATCCAATCATCATTACGAAAAGTAGCGGCATCATAAACTTATTTGCCTTTTCTATGCCGTCTGCAACGCCAAAGGCCATGATAGCAAAGTTTACAACGAGCGCGATAATGATCAAGCATTGTTACCGAATGCAGTCGCTGTGGATCCGAAAGTGCTGCCAATAAGATCCATGTTGCTACCCATTCCAAAAAGCTTACCTGTAAATGCCATGACAACATATTTAAAAATCCAGCCTACTACGCAGGAATAGCCTATAGCAAGAGCCAAAGAACCTATTGTCGGTATAATTCCTATACTCTCACCAAGTTTTCTGCTTTTTTTCCGGCATGTTCCATAGCAGCACCGAATGCTCTATAGGACCTTTCCCGTGCTTCTTCCCAGTGCGATTTCTTCCACAACTCCTGTACTGCCTATCAATATAACAAATAGGAAGTAAAGGGATTAAAAAGGTCATTCCTCCCGAGGCTGACACAAGCACCGGAAATCTCCACAGGTTTCCCATACCAACAGCTGAACCTACACAGGCTATAATAAAACCTATTTGTGAGTTAAATCCATCCTGCTTTACAGCGGTATTATCTGAACCCATAAGCTTCCTCCATCTTGATAAAAATGTAAGTCTCTCTTGTGGATAGCAGTCCGGTCTCTACAGGACCGGACGCCAAGATATTTTATTTTTTACGAGTATCGCCGGCATATCCTACGATATCTCATTTATTTTTTTCCCAATATTTGTAATTTCCTTCCTCACACATTTCTTCCTTAGATGGAGCATATGGCTCTGCCCATGCATGGAAATGTCTCATTGGTAATGTATGACCAAAGGTAATCTTTAGATTGGGAACCGTATCTCTGTCTTTATAAAGTTGTGTCAGTGCTGCAATAATATAGTCCATGTGCTGCTTGCTAAACTGACTTCTGTTAATCGCCAGACGGACAACATTACATACTTCCTTCTGCTGCTCAGGAGTTTTTCAGATCATATTCCATGAGAAATCTCCAAGCTCTGAACAACGAATACCGTAACGGTGAATCATCTCCAGAGAAAGTGCCTGTCCTGCAAAAGCTCTCATGGCCTCTCTTATAATTAAAGAACTTATCCACATCAATATAAATTCCATGTCCTCCTGCAGGCTGTACTACAGAACACCGTTTGCTGTAAGACCGTCTGCCAGATACTGACTACTGTCTTACTCTTTTCGTCCTGATAGTCAAATCTTGCCTCTTCATACATACCACGGCAAAGCGCCATAATATCATGTCCGGACATTCCGCCATAAGAATCATTTCCATAAGCGGAAATCTGGCGAACCTTCAAAAGGTGTCCGATATCTGTCTTTACACTACCGTCCTCATTGAACTCTGAGAACTTCTGCCAGAAAAGTCCCTTGTCACGGAAAGCCAAAATGCCACCCATATTGGCATGTCCATTTTTCTTAAGGGATGCGGAAACCACATCAAAGTAGGAGAACATCTCTTTTGCAATTTCACAGATAGACTTGTCCCCATAGCCCTCTTCATTCATCTTAATGAAGTAACAGTTCTCTGCCCATCTTGCACCATCCATAACAAAGGGAATATTGTACTTATGGGCAATCTGGGAAACCTCTCTGATATTCTTCATGGAAACAGCCTGTCCGCATACAGAGTTATTGGTAACTGTAGAATAAATCAGCGGAACATTCTCTACGCCTACAGCCTCAATAAGCTGGTTGAGCTTATCAATGTCCATATCTCCCTTAAAAGGATTCTTCTCATATTTTCCGCTCTTTGGTACCTCAAATAAGATCTCCTTATGGAAAAGGTTTCTGGGCACATTGCCCATTTGCTTGATATTACCTTCTGTAGTATCAAAGTGAGCATTTGATGGAATCGTGAATACTTTGCCCGGCCATCTCTTTGCAAATAATGGTTTTAATACATCAAACAAAAGTGCCTCTGCACAACGTCCCTGAGGAACGATAAATGTATTAGGTCTTGATAGCTGGTACTTACCGCCATTGATAAATCCGCCCTCATAGTCCACCAGATACACTTCATTCATCATTTTTTCAACATCATCCTTGTCTACACCTTCTTTGATGTAATTGATGAGTCTCTTCTGATTGTCTCCTCTTTCCCATACATCTCTAAATGCATCCAAAAGAACATAATATCCTTTGTTTCTTCCGTAAGATTCATCTGCAAGGAACATCGCTGACCACTGTGTGTCTGTCATGGATGTAGTTCCGGAGTCGGAAAGACAGTCAATGTATAAAAAGACCTGCCGGAAAAGCAAACTCATTGTAATGCGTCATTTCCAGAGCTTTTTCTTCTCTGCTCCTGGGTAACTGTAGGAACTTCTCTCACTACATGGGTCCATGACTTTGGTGCCTCTACACCTAACATTTTCTCGTACTCCATTTTAATACCTCCATATATAAAAATATATTTTGATACCCCGGTCATCGTAAGAAACGACTGGCGGACGGTATTCAATCCCTTGAAGCAAGATAGAAATACTACTTTAGCCAACATGACGTCATGTGCTTAATAACCAAAATTTATATATTTAAATATATTATTATAAGCATATTGATATGAGAATAATTTATCACCCTTTTAATCACTTGTCAATATTGTTTAATTAAAAAGCTATTTTTAGTGATATTTTAGTGCATTATTGTGTATTTTGTACAAATATCAGCTTTTTGAAACAAAAGCTTCAGAAATAACAAAATAGTGATTTGATAAATTTTTATGGGATTTTTCTTTGCCTTTACACAGGTTTCTGCATAAATGTATTAAAAAGCCTTTGTTTTCCTATATGTCTTTGCAGCAAATAATATTTGAGAATTTTTATTGAGAATTTTTCTCATTTCTTTTCTATCTATCTCTATACCCCAAATTTGTCATTTTGGTGATTTTTGCTTAAAAACCGATTTTTAGGAGCATGAAGTTTTGCTATAATAAATTAGGGCTGTTTTATAAAAATTTTTGTGTACTGAAAGCATACAAATAGAATCTGGAGCGATTATGAATGAATTGGATATAAAAATATATTGATCTTTCTGATTTTTTTAGGCACAGTACTGGGACCTGATTACGAAATTATAGTATATGATCTAAAGCAAATCCTATATATCATTAACGGAAAATATTAGCGGCAGAAAAAAAGTGGAGATCTGCTCAGTCCAACTATGAAAAAGTATTTTACAAAGAGAAGAGTCCGCCAAGGAAACATGGCTATCAAATTATAGAGCGCTTTCCTCCAATGGCAAGATTCTAAGATCCTCTTCTTTTTTATAAAAAGATGAAAGTTGCAAAAGTCGTAGGTGGGCTAAACATAAACTTCGATGATAATCGATACAAAGAACTATCAAATCTGATTTTTTTCTCTATGTCATCCGGATAATTATGTATCCAAAAACATTTCCATAGAAATAAAGGGTAATGATGAGCAAACAATATTTTTCGGAAAAATATTTCAAATACTATAGATGAAGTATTGAATAGAATAAACAAGTCCCTTCCTTTCAGTGATCTAAGTCATTCAGAAAAAGCTTGATATCATACGACAGCTTTATCAAAAAGGCATCTTCTCTATGAAAGGCTCTGTAAAAACTGTAGGAAACAGGCTATCCTGCTCCCCGCCAGTATGTATCGGTATTTGGAACTTGTAAAAAGGAAAAATAATTTGATATGTTTTTAAGATTGGCAGAAATATGCTAACATATTGATTTGAGAATAATAATTAAAACTACACCCATTAACGGACACCCTGCAAAGCAATACAGGGTATTGGTTCAACAAGAAAGGAGATTTTTAACATGCTGAAGAAACATCAATTCTGGGCAGTCGTAGCAGTTGTTGGAATGGTGATGTGCTTTTATCACAGGACACGCTATGGTAGCAGGACATAAGCCAAAAAGCGGTGACAGAATAAGTAGCATAAATACAAAAAGGGACTGTAAAAATCAAAATGATAAAGAAATTTTCGGCAATATAGGTCTGGATACGGGGTAGTCTGAGCCCGATATTTGCGAAATCCGGTGAATTGAAGAACTGTAAAAATCAATAAATGAAGCGAATAATGCAGTATGGGTCTGTAAGAGGGGTAATCTGAGCCCGCCGGTACTTACTGAAAGCGAGCAAAGCGAAGCTTGAAGTTAGTGCTGTAAGGACAGACTTTTCATTAGAAAAGTCGTCCTGATGCAGACCAACTTCCAAAGGGAAGTTGCTTTGCAAAAGCAAAGTGAGCAGTGGTTAACATAAACCACTGCTCAGTCAAGGCGAGGTTAGCGGGAGCGTGCCCCGATTATAGATCCATACTGCATTTGAGCGCATCTTTATAATAAATACAGTCCTTCAATACACAGGATTAAGCTAGTGAGAGTATGTCCCGTTTCAGGCCTATATTGCTTAGAAGATTTATTTTGATTTATCTTACAGTCCTTTTTAGTCTTTAATCCTTCTTTTTCCTTGTCACCGTATTTTGTTGCAATTTCGAATAACAAGCTCTTTCCCTGTGAAATCTGTAAATCCATCGCCGGTATCGTTGGGCTTGTTCTCTGCGAATTCATAATCCTTATCCGGCAGGATGGCATTTAACAAAATTCCTACTAAAGAGCCTGTAGCAATGCCGGAGAAGGCAATCTGAATCGAAGAGCTGAAAATGCAGGGCGCCCTCGGAGGAGTAGTTGATTCCGATGGACAATACCAGAATCATGGCCGCCACAATGATATTTCTACTCTTGGAGAAGTCCACCTTGGTTTCCACCACATTTCGAACACCCACCGCGGAAATCATGCCGTAAAGCACCAGGGAGATTCCGCCGATGATGGCCTGAGGCATTGCCTCAATCACCGCGGAGAACTTCGGGCAGAAGCTAAGGAGTACCGCAAAGCAGGCCGCCAGACGAATGACTCTGGGATCGTAAACCTTGGTAAGACTCAGCACACCGGTATTTTCTCCGTAGGTTGTATTGGCAGGAGCGCCGAAAAGGGAAGCAAGCGTTGTGGCCAAACCGTCTCCCAAAAGGGTTCTGTGTAAGCCCGGATCCTCCAGATAGTTAATGCCTACTGTAGAGGAAATGGCAGAGATATCACCGATATGCTCCATCATGGTTGCAAAGGAAATGGGGATAATGGTTAAGCTGCTGCTGAGAAGCAATGCCGGATCCAGCTTACCCTCGGTGAAGAGAGAGAAAACCGTTCTGTGATAGTCTATCGGAAAGCCGAAAATCGGAGCTTCTTTAATGCTTTCAAAGGGCACAAGGCCTAAAACCGCCGCAAAGCTGTAGGACACCAGAACACCCAAGAGGATAGGAATAATTTTTACCATGCCTTTTCCGAAAATGTTGCAAAAGATGACTACGCAGATGGCCGGAGCGCCAGTCCCCAGTTGGTGGAGCAGTTTTCCACCGCAGACTTGGATAGATTCAAACCGATAGCAATGATAATAGGTCCCGTAACCACCGGCGGAAAATATCGCATAACCCGGTTGGCGCCAAAGGCCTGAAAGAGGAAGGCCAGCACCAGATACATCAGTCCTGCGCAGGCTACTCCGAAGCAGGCGTAGAGCAGAAGCTCCGGCTCCTTGTTGGGTGCTATACTCATATACCCCGCCAGAAGGCAGAAGGAAGAGCCTAGGAACGCAGGCACCTTTATTCTTTGAAAGGAAGTGAAACAAGAGTGTACCCAGTCCTGCAAAAGCAGGGTGGTGGAAAATGGATAAGCCGGTCAATAGGGGTACCAGCACCGTTGCTCCGAACATGGCAAAAAGATGTTGTAATCCCAAGACCACAAACCTTCCTTTTTCCCCAAGACTCTGGCATCGTAAATAGCTTCTTCTCCGATATTTTTGATTTTCTCCACTTTTAGCCTCCTTTGTAGCTATTCTCAGGGAATCTCAGTCTATTCAATTTTTCTTCGTACATTTACGCCGTTCCTATCATACTCTCCGACTCTGACTATGTCAAAATTATTTTTCCCGTACATTCTGTAGGAAGACTATTCTATCCCTACTTATTTCCCTACTTATTTTCCTACTTATTTTCCCTACTTATTTTCCTTCTTGTTCCGGCAGGTTTTCGGCTTTGTTTCTCTCTTCTTGAAATACAGTGATAGAATAAACCTTGAAAAATGCGTAGAATTTTTCAGAATCTTCAGAAAAAGCGTTCCTTTCCCCTTCTTCCTTTTGTGATAAAATAAACATAAGTCAATAGGAAAATTTTTATTATAAGATATTTTGCAAGAAACGGAAATAAATTTTATAGGTCGTTTTCAACAAAAAAATTGAATATTGGTTATATACTGAGAAGATAATGCTTGGAGGATAGACATCATGGAAATAAGACAGCTGCATTCTTTTATAAAAATCGTTGAATTACAAAGCTTTTTCCAAAGGCGGCAGAAGCTCTGGGCTACACCCAGTGCGGCGGTAACCATTCAGATTCGCCAACTGGAGCTGGAATTCAACACCCGCTTTTTGACCGGGTAGGAAGGCACGTGGAATTAACCCTCCCGGAAGGAAGTTTCTGATGTATGCCAATGAAATTCTTCGAAAAGTGGATGATGTCCATGCGATGTTGGGAAATGCCGTAGTAAAGGATCACAGGTTGCGTGTAGGCACTTTGGAATCCTTGCTCAGCTTTAAACTGCCGAAGGTAGTCAGTTATTTCTATAAACACTACCCTACCGTGGCTTTGGAAATCCGCTCCGGAACACCGAAGGAGCTGAACGAAATGCTGGATCATAACCAGATTGATTTGGCCTATTACATCGACCAGAAGGTTTACGGACAAAACTGGGAGAAGACTTTAGAGGAACCGGAGGCCGTAGTTTTTGTGGCTTCCAAAGACGCCAAACTTCCGGAAAAGGAAGAATATCTTTTGGCTGAGCTTTTTAAACCAGCCCTTCTTCCTCACGGAGAAGGATTCCAATTACCGTTATGCATTGGAGCAGGAATTGGCCTCCCGACATTTGGGTATACGCCCCTTCTTTGAAACCAGAAATCGGATGTGATTATCGAGCTGATTAAAAGAAAAACCCGGGCACTTTCCTTCCTCCCCAGATACGCCGTGGAGGAAAGTCTCGAACGACGGAAGCCTACGGCTTCTGAAGGTGCAGGACTTTGAGATGCAGATGTATCGCCAGCTCTTCTACCACAAAGATAAGTGGATTACGGAGGAAATGAAGAACTTCATCGCTTTGGGTGAATTATCGATGCTATAAAAGAATAAAAAGAAGCGAATATAAAACAGTAAGCTCTTCCTGACAGGAAGATTTGCTTTACTATATTTTTCCATTCACTTCCAAAATGAACCGCCCCTACAGCCTTGTAAATCAAGGAAGTAGGGCGATTTATATTGATGCACATAATCCAGTATCAAAGCCAATTTTTGAAAAATATCAGCTACGGTTAACTCATATACGTAGGCGAAGTTAGCGGGAGCGTGCCCGAATTTTAACCCTATACGGAAAGGAAGGCTTTCTCTATTTTCCAGCCCCATTTGTTTTATAGTAAGTGGTACTTTATCAAACCGCCTTTGGTCTTATAGCCCGTATCCCAAAGCGCCTCCAGAGAAACCCATGCCGCCTCCGAGTAGGTGACGGTCTGTACCTGAAAGTCATTTCCTTCTGCCAAGGGGTCATCCCCCTGATAACGGTAACCGATCAGCAAAAACCAGTGCCAGATATAGTCATCCATGTCCGGATTCTGATGATTCAAAAATCAAAAATGGGGACAGGAAGATTTTTATCGATCTGCTCCACAACACATTCTTTTCGCTTTGGCAACATTTTCCTCTCCGGGAACAATGGTCATCATCAGGTTTTCCTCCTGATGCTCCTTCAGGAAGTTCTGATAGCCTTCCACGTATAATTCCGGTTTTATCGATGCCGGACCAACGGGGATGCAGGGTATTTCTTCATTTCTTCGGTAAAATAAAGGTACTCGTCCTGATCTAATTTTTCCAAATTCCCGGAATATATAGATTTTTTCCATGGTGCAGGGCAAGATAAATCGAACTGTCGCAGGCGGTAATAGCGCCACAGCCCCCAGCTGCATCATATGGTCAAAACACCAATCTGGTTTCCCCATAGGACTCACCGATATAAAAATCCAGCTTCTTCTCCATTTTTCTCAGGGAATTCTCCTTCTTTTTTTAGATAGATTTCGGGTTTTTGAATCAGTCGCATAGCATTGATGATGCAAATGACAGTAACCCCCACATCTCCGAATACTGCTGCCCACATATTGGCAAGTCCTACGGCACTTAAGATGAGCACCAGGAACTTTACCGCAAGGGCAAAAACGATATTCTGCATCGCAATCCTCATGGTCTTCTTTCCAATGGCAATGAGAGTGGGAATTCGGCTTAGGTCATCATCCATAATCACCACATCCGCTGCTTCAATGGCAGCGTCCGACCCCATAGCCCCCATGGCAATGCCCACATCCGCCCGGGAAAGCACCGGTGCATCATTGATACCGTCTCCGATAAAAGGCAAGATAACCGCTACGCTTCTCTCCTTCTCCGCTTAAAGAGCTAAGGATTTCCTCCACCTTCTCCACCTTCTGGGCGGGAAGCAGCTCTCCGTAAACGCTGTCCAAATTCAGCTCCCGGCCTACCGCCTCCGCTACAGGAGTACTGTCTCCGGTAAGCATAACCACACTTTTCAATGCCCTGCTGCTTCATTTTCGAAACTGCTTCCTTACTGCTTTCCTTCACCTCATCCGCAATCAAGATTCTTCCAAGATACTGACCGTCCTTTGCTACGAGGCAAATGGTGGCAGCTCCCTCATCCTGCTGTGGTACGGAAATGCCTTCTTCCTCTAAAAAGCTTGGCCTTTCCCACTAAAATTTTGCACCCTTCCACAATGGAAAATCAAGCCTGCACCGCTGCGATTTTCCGTATTTTCCGGGGAAAGGAAGACTGTTGCTTTCCTTTCCGGAAGAATGCTTCATCGGATCATTTTCTACTACGACATCTTCCGGAGAAGCATTAGCCTTCGAAGAATCTTCCATCCATTTTTGTAGGCGCTGAGAATGGAAAGCCCGATGGGGTGGGTGGAACCATTTTTCCGCCATAGCGGCAGTGCGAAGAAGCTCATCCTTGGAAATTCCTCCCAAGGCTCAATCTCCCTGCACGGCGAAATTCCCCTTGGTTAGGGTTCCTGTTTTATCGGACACTACAACCTTTAATTTGGATACCAGCTCCAGATAGTTGGAGCCCTTTACCAGTACACCCTCTCGGGAAGCCGCACCGATTCCTCCGAAGAAGGACAGGGGCACGGAAATCACCAAGGCGCAGGGACAGGGACACTACTAAAAAGGTACAGGCACGATATAACCAGGTAAGGGGAGGATGGGCTGCGAAAAACTCCGGAGACACCAGGCCTATTTTTGTTCCCAAGAACAGGCCAAGGCTTGGCAGTATAGCCAATGCCAATGCCGAATATACTACGATCGGGGTATAAATCCGGGCAAACTTTGTGATAAAGTTCTCCGCCTTGGATTTCTTCTCGGAGGCCTCCTCCACCAGCTCCAAAATCTTGGAAACAGTGGAATCCTCAAAGGCCTTCAAAGCCTCTACACGAAGCATGCCCTCTCCATTGATACAGCCGGAAATAATCTTTTCTCCGGGGAATACCTCTCTGGGGACGGACTCTCCGGTAAGGGCTGCCGTATTTACCATGCTTTCTCCTTGACGGACAATGCCGTCCACCGGCACTCTTTCTCCCGGCTTTACCAAAAGCATATCCCCTACTTCTACCTCATCCGGATCCACGGTATCTACGGTGCCGTCTTCCCTTTCAATGTGGGCCAGCTCCGGTACAATATCCATCAGCTCCTTAATGGACTTTCTGCTTTTTCCTACCGCATAGCTTTGGAAAAAGCTCTCCCATCTGATAGAAGACCATTACCGCCACCGCTTCCCGCAAATTCTCCGGAAAGGAAGGCGCCTAAAGAGTAGCCACAGTCATCAATAAGGCTTCATCAAAGGGACGCCTGTTTTTGATTCCCAGAAAACATTCCTTTACCACGGAAAGACCGCTGAGAAAATAAGGAATAAGATAAAGCGGAAGATACCAAAGAGAATGCTCCGGAAGGAAGGAAGAATCCCCGTCTTTTCCACAATCAATAAGATTAAGAATAAGATGACGGAAAGAAGAAGCTTGTTTCTTTCCCGAATAAGTTTCTCTGACATGGTATTTCCCCTTTTACTATATTTTTCTACTCTATGCTTTGCTCTTCTTTTACTATATTTTTCTACTCTATACTTTACTCTAAACTATTGCTTTTTCCGGTACTTACTCTGATAATCCGCTTCTAATACTCTACTCATAGTACTGCAAGCTTTGGACTTTATTCTCCCTACACGCCCTTCACGGTGAAGTCCGGCTCAATGGTCTTTCCTATACGGATGGCTTCCTGCAAAAATCTCCTCAAAGCGATCATCCTCCGCCTCCAAGGTAAACTTCTGCATCATGAAGTTTAGCTTTACAGACTATACTCCCGGGAATCTTTCCGATAGCTTCCTGTATCTTAGCCGCACAATTTTGCACAATCAATTTCACATTCAAACTTCTTCTTCATTTTTCTCCTCTTTTCTATATTGATTTTTATTGTTTCCTATAGTAAATAGTTTCTGTTCTTATGATTTCTCATTGATTTCTCATTGATTTCTCATTGATTTTCTCATTGATTTCTCATCACTTCTTTTTATTCTTCGATATGCTCAATGCCCATGGCAATGATGGTCTTGACATGCTCATCCGCCAAGGAGTAGAGAATGCTTTTTCCCCCACTCTTTTTCCGCTAACCAAGCGGGCGGTACGAAGAATCTTTTAACTGATGAGAAATGGCGGACTGATTCATTTCCAAGTCCTGACAAATCTCCGTAACATTTTTCTCTCCTTCAAACAAATCGTAGAGAATCTTGATTCTGGTGGAATCTCCAAAGACCTTAAACACTTCCGCTAAATCACATAAGCTATCCTCGGAAATCGTTTGCATGACTATCTGCTCTTTGATGTTCCAAGGCAATCACTTGACTCATTCCTCTCCTTTTCTGAGATTACGGACTTTTACGAACCTTATGGTAAAAATTTTTGTAAAGTCCTCTTCTCTTTGCATAATGAATGGCAGGCTATAAAAACCACTCAGAGAACAACAGATTTACATATGAATATATTATCACATGTAAATCTGTTGTCAATCAATTTTTCTTTTTCAAATATATTTAGAATCCGAAAGCCTCTTACTTTTAGCCCTTAGAGTTTCAGCTCCTGAGTAGTTGTTTCCGAAACCCCTGATCCAAAGAAGCTTTTTAATATCTTCCAGCCTGCCCTGTTCCGCAAGAAGCCCCATTAATTGAGCCGCTCTGCTTTCTCCTTCCTCTCTTCCTTCTTCCCGTCCTACTGCTAATAGTTTTTTTCCAGTGCCATATTCATCTCCGGCCCTCCTTTTTCTCTCCATGGAAGATTCCTTAACTCCTTCAATTTCTTGTTAAAACCGATTTATGCATTTTGTGATTTTTCCTTTGAAAGTCCTCACTAAATCCCCAAAAGCATTTTCTTCCGTAATCTCGTATATTTAAGTAAATGATGTGTAAATCCATCTTGAAAGTATTCTTCCTGAATCCCTAATCCTTCTGTCCACATACAAATTGTTTCTGTAAATTCAGTATACCTTCACGATAAATATAACACAGCTTTCCAGTAATTGTGTGAACTCTGCAAGAATTGCTCTTTTTCTTCTCACTGATTTGCGTCTTTTCAATCTTCCCAAGCATAAGGAACCTCCTATAAAAAAAGAAGAAGCCTATCTCTGCTTCCATTTTACAATGCTTAGCTTTTCTCCTATAATTCATTATTCGGATAATATCCGTATACGGATATGAAATTTATTCCTTCCTTAAGCGCTCTACCCCTTCTCGAATCGCCTTCACGGTGAAACTCCAGCTCCTTCTTCCTTTAAGTCCTCTTCAAAGCTTAACACCAGTCCGGAATAGGCCTCACATGGCTTTTTCCCAAGGCCAGCAACACATGGCTTTGGCCCACGGAACCGCTGGCACAGGCGGAACCAGCGCTGGGCGCAAATCTTGCAGTCCCAAAAGCAGCAGAGACTCTCCGCCTCTATTCCCTCTATGCAAATGTGCACATTGCGGAAAGTCTCGAGAGCTTCCAACGGAGTCCACCCTGTAAATCTTGATTCCGGGCACCTCTTTAAAGTCTTCTGAAGAGCAGCTTCTGAGAGCTCCATGTCTTTTCTCTCTTTCCGACATGCCGGCAAAGGCCTCCTCGCCGCCATGGCAAAAGCTACGATACCGTGAACATTTTCCGTACGCGGCACGAAAGCCCTGCTCCCTGGGCTCCCCCATGAGAGGAAGGCCGGAAGACAGACGCGCCCTTTCTCGAATCACCAAAAGCCCAACGCCACTTGAGGTCCATGAAGCATGAGCACTGGCGGAGAGCAGGTCTCTCCCCATTTCCCTCTAAAAACAGTGGAGATTCACCTGGAAAGCCTGCACCGCATCCGTGATGAGCACCTACGCTCTGCAATTTCTCCGATGGCCCGCAAATCCTGAATCGTTCCCATTTCATTGTTGGCCGCCATCACGGAAATCAAAACCGTATGCTCTCTGTAATCGCCTGCTCCAAAGCCTCCAAGTCCATCCCTCACTGTCCACCGGAATCCGGCTGACTCTGCAGACTCTTCCTGCAGTCCAGCTTTCCAAAATAGCACACTGATGCTCTATGGCAGGAACAACAGATAATATGGGGCTGTCTTTGCTTTCTCTGACCCGCTACTTCGAACCTGCTACTTCGGAGCCAGGATAGACTGCTCATTTGCTCACTGGCATCAGATCCGGATAAGCTGCTCTTTTTCCCATGGCTGGAGCAAAACGCTGAAAAGAATCGCCCAATTATCCGCCTCTGTCCCGCCGGAGTAAAGCAAACTTCCCTTGACGGCAGTACTGCTCAAAAGACCGGCACTTGATACTTCTCCTGCTGTCCTCCACCGCCTTTTTCGCCTTCTGGGCAAAAAGATAGAGAGAGCATCGGACGTAATCCTCAGAAAATAGAGGAAGCATAGCTGCCTGCAGCACTCTTCGACCTTACCGCCAGTTGCTGGCATGCATCCAGATGAAATCGTCATTTCTTCTCCTCTTCAGCAATAGAAGGCACCGCTCTCTTTCTGCTTTCTCATTGGCAGGAATCCCTCGTGTGCATCCTTTTGTCAATGGCCTTTGCACATATCGTAAAATGGTCAGAAGAGTTACAGGAAACACCGGTGAGCGCTCCATTTCCACCCCTGTTTTTCCGAGCGGTTTTACAGAGGCACTCACCGTAATCCTTCCCTCTTCCTCGAAACCTGAGAAATCTTGGCAGACTGCAAAGGCAAAATATGGCAAAGGGGAATCAATTCCGAGCATTTTTAGCCCCCATAATCCCGGCATACCTGAGCCACGGTGAACACATCTCCTTTTGCCTTTCTTCCCAGCACCGCCTCCATGGCTTCTTTACTGAGAAAATGCTTCCTCTCTGGCCACAGCAGTTTCTTTCTGTATCCGCCTTTCTGAAACATCCACCATCTCTGGCATTTCCCTGATCATCAAAATGACTAAACTCTCCCATAGTTTCTCCCAATCTCAGATTTATCCTTCTAATTTCACTCCGGCAAATGCTAAATATCCTATATTTTAACTCTCCTCCGGTAAAATGCTAAACATCCTGTATTTTAATTTCTCCTCCGATAAAATACTAAATATCCTATATTTTAATTTTCCTCCGTTAAAAGGAGCAGCTTCTCTTCCCGAATCTGTAAAGCCTTGGGAATCTCCTGCATTTTACCATAGGGACCGTCTCTTTGCACCAAAAGCGATTTCGCCCTCACCCTTTTCCGGCTTAAAAATAAAAGTTTTGCTCAAAGGCTCCGCCTGAAAGTAGTTCCACCGGCACACATTCTCCTCTTCTCCGGAACAAAGCTGGACACAAAATCATGGGCACGATAGCCGATGGCGGAAAGCTTATCCGGAATTTCCCGCTCCATCGTAGCTCCAGCCCCCAGTCCTCTATGAAAAATGCTATGCTCTCCCAGCTTTTTCGCCTTTGCGATATTTTTACATCCGGTCAAAGATAGCCGCCTGTCGGTTCTTCGGCTGTCGAAAAACTTCCTTGGTCTCACCTGGCCAATCACCTTCCCCTCTTGCAGCATAATCACTTCCTCTGCAGCGGTAAATCTCATCCGGGAATGAAACCATGATGTCGCCTGCCGAAACTCCTCAAATGCAGCATCAGCTCTTCCTGCATCTATCCCGTAAATATAAAGTCCACAAGGCGGAAAAAGGCTCATCCAGAAGAATCATTTTTCGGCTCATTGGCAAAGATGCGACTAAGGCAACCCTTTGCTGCTGCCCTCCGAAAGCTCCCCGGGAAAGCTTTTCCAGTCCCGAAAGCTCCATTTTTCCGAAGCAAGCGAAAATCCGTCCGACCAGCTCTCTTTATTCGCCTTATCCCTGCATAGCAATGGCAATATTTTTCCCACACCGTCAAATGGGGAAAAAGGGCATAGGACTGGAAAAGATAACCGGATTTCTTCTCTTTTGAGGTGGCAGATTGATTTTTCAGAAGAGGAGGCAGGAATCCCCCAACAGAATCTCTCCCTGCTAGGCGTCACAATCCCCGCAATGCTCTTTAAACACATGCTCTTACCCAACCACGAAGCCCCCAAAATTCCAATCCGCTTTTATTAGAAGAAAATGAATATCCAAAAGAAAGCTATCAAAAGGAAGCTGCAAAGGACCACTTACAAAAGACGATTATTCTGCGTTTCTCCATTACAACTCCTTTCAAAACTTTCTATTTTCGGCTTTTGCTTAGAAGCTGTAACGCCGTCATGCAAAAACAACGAAATCAGCATCACCACCCTACCCATACTCCCGCAGTCACATAGTCCTGGTCCCATCACAAGGGCAATTCTTTTGAAATGGTGGCGGTTTTTCCGGGGATATTCCCTTAGCATGGATGTAGCGCCATACTCTCCAGAGCTCTGGCAAAGCTTAATACCGCGCCCGATAGGATTTCCCGGACCGGAAGAGGGGCAGAATAATCTTCCAGAAGAAAATCTTCGTTTCCCACAGTCCCAGGGTTCTTCCCTGCCTGCACCAAATCCTTCGGAACCAAGGCAAAGCTCGCTGGCATTCCTATACATTAAAAGCAAAAGAAAATTACCGTTGCCGCAGAACACAAAAAGGACTGAACCACCTTAATGCCGAAATGAGAAAACATGCCCACGGGTCTTCTTTTGCCGAAAAGCAAAAGCAAAAATAACCTGCCACCGTAGGGGGCAAGACCATGGGAAGGGTCAGAGCGCTGTTCAGCGATGGATTGCCAGGGCTCTTCCATTTTCCTACCTTTTGGGCTAAAATCCCAGAAAAGCAAATCACCGTGGTGATACAGGCTGTCTTAGAGGATATCCATAGGGACTCCAGTCTAACGACTGGAGTCTACTAATAATTCATTCATCATTATTTTACGTCAGTATCGAAATAATACTTCTGGAAGGTGGTCTTTTGCATTGTCGGAAGTTACACCAAGCAATGAAATCCTTTGCCGCATCCTGCTCTTCCTGACTTGCTTCTTCGTTCTTAATCTGCGCAATAGGATAGATGACATTTCCGGTCAAATCGTAAAGCACCTTCTCCAGAATCTGAGCTTTGTCCTCACTAACTGTAGATATCAGAATAATAGGTGGTTCCTACTTGGAGGGATCCTCTGCCACTGCCTTAAAACCTTTGGAAACGTTGGACTGCTCAGAAATTTCTACACCGCTAAAGCTTCAGATACTTCCTGAGTACTAATCTTGAGACATCCTCCGTCTCGGGAAGAATTTTTAAAGCAACAAGAGCCTGTCTTGTACTTTCCTACAGGAACAGTACACGTCTGCCAAGGCGATGGACTTCACATCCTTCAAATTCTCTAAACCGGTAACCTTAGTTCCGCTGTCCTTTAAAGTAACTACGCAAAAGCTGGTTGTTGACTACATTTTTCCTGCTCCCTCTACCGGTTTCCTTCTCCTCGAAGTATCCATCCTGCTTCTGTGCAGCGGAGAAGAAAATGTCGCAGGCATAGCCTTCCTGAATCTGGCTTAAAAAGCTTTCCGGAGGAATCTGCGTTAAATACCAGCTTCACCTCGGGATGCTCCTTCTCGTCACTGCTGCCCCAGGTCTTCCATCACATTCTTTTAAAGAAGCTGCTAGAAAACCTGTACTTCGGTCTTCTCTCCATCCTCTTTTGCAGCCTCGGTAGCATTTTTCGGAAGCGCTTTCACTAGCCTTCTCAGAGGCCTTCTCTGTTGTTGCCGCAGCGTAGTTTCAGTCTTCTTTGCTCCTCCACAGGCTGTCACCGTTTCAATGTTGCTGCAAAGGGCTAAAGCAAATAATACTCTTCATACTTTTCTCCTATATGTTTTCTCTCCCCAACCTCTTCGTTCTTCCTCCGGGCTTTTCAGGAAAAGTAGTGAGCTTCATCTGTATCCATTCTCAGAGAACTTCAAAGCAACAGGCCTAATCTATACCCACTCAGAAAATTTCAGGAAAAAGTAGCGTACTTAATCCCGTCATCCGTTCCCCGAAGGATTCCCAAACCGTGGAATAAATCCGGGAAAAAGGTAGTCCAGGATTCTCCTGAGTGCCTTGGGACTGCTGGGAAGATAATCACCAGAGATTTCTTCCGAATGCCTGCCAGTCTGACGACTGAACATAGCCTTCTTGGTGATGGACAGGCTATAAGCGCGTAAAAGCTTCCGGAATCTCGGTACTTCTCTTTCACATACCCGCCTGGTAGCTTCCGGAGTACAGTCCCTTTCGGAAAAATCCGGTGCCCCCAGTGGTCAGAATCAAAGAAATCTGCTCGCTGATCCGCCAGTCTCTTTGATTTCTTTTCTCCAATTCCGGTCTTCCATCAGGAAGGAGGCTGTTCTTCCACTATCATTCCCTGATTTTTCAAAAACTCTGTAATCACGTGACCGGACTGATCCTCATACACCCCTTTTGAGAGGCTCTGTCCGACAGGGTAATTACTGCTGCAGTAAAGTCTGTCCTTTTTCCCGGGGAAAAATTTCCACCGGATCTCCCACCCGGATCTTTTCCTCCCTTTACCACGGAGAAAAATGCCTTCTCTTGGCATAATGCAGTCTCCCATACGATGGAAGATGGCGCAGTGGCTGTGGCAGGCCTTTCCGATCTGGCTAAGCTCTCCAAACACAGTCCCCACATGAATTTCACTGCCCACCGGATACTTGGACAGATCGAAATCCACTCAATCACCAGATTTTCTCCGAAGGCCCCAAAGTCCACCTGGGCTCCTTTTTTCGAAAATCATCTATTTTCTCAAAGGCTAAAAGGCTCACTTGTCTATGCCATTTTTCCGCATGGGCATCCCCTGAAGGCCGAAAGTCCTCTACCAGGAGCGCTTCACTCTACCTCCTGATTTTTCTGTTCCCTTTTGCTCGCTCAAGCCAAATGGCTAATACTTTTCCCATAATATCCTCTATTCTATCCACCGATTCTTCCCACTTTCCCTTTTTCCGTTACCTCGGAAAGCTTTTTCAAAGCAATAGCTTTCCGGTTTTTGCCCAAATACTTTCCTGAATTTTTCCAATAAAAATTTCATCCCTTGTTCTTCCGAAAATGCCGGATTTCGCAGACATTCCGGACATCTATACTGTTTCCGAAGCACAGACAGGGCTTAATCTTTCCTGTAGAGGTCAGACGAATGCGGTTGCAATGGGAGCAAAACTTTCCATGTATGGCGGAAATAAATCCACTGAACCCTGAAAGCCGGAATCTTATAATACTTTGCCGGACCATTTCCATGGGTGAAATGTCCTTTGTGATCCCCGAATAAATCTTCTTCAGCTTCTCCAGTAAAAAGTCATTGCCGATGCCGTTTGTTTGCATTTCCTAGTAATGGGCATCATTTCAATAAAGTCGAAGGTCCAGAGGATATTTCTTGCAAAAGAGCCAAAGAGCAAAGATTTCATCCTCATTTACTCCCTTTTTGTAAAACGGTGTTCAGCTTCACAGGGAATTCCGCAGGCTACTGCCTCCTTGATGCTCTGAAATTACCTTGTCCAGGGCATCAAAAACCGGTAATCTCATAAAAACGCTCCGGGATCAGGTATCTAAGCTAACATTGATCCCGTCACGCCCATTTCCTGAAATCTTGGCTATGCTTTCGGAAAGGAGCAATCCGTTGGTGGTAATCGTTACCCTGCTCCACCCCGGAAGAGCCTTTTAAGGCCATAAAATCCACAGCTCCTCTTACGCAAGGGTTCTCCTCCGGTAACAGCAAAGCAGGTAATGCCGCAGGCTACTGCGGCCTTGCCACCTGCAAAAAGCTCCTCATAAGTCAGCAAACGCTCCATGGGAAGAGGATTCTCCAGCCCATTGGGCATACAATATTGGCAATGCAAATTACAGCGGTCCGTAATGGACATCTCGCATATAATTGATTTTCTTTGGAACTTATCCTGCATTTTCTGCTCTCCCGACAGCTTGATACTGTTTTTCTTGCTCTAATAAATCGACTCAATGGCTAGTAGCCACTATTCTCTATGAATATCGACTCTTACAATCAATTCCGATACTCTAATATCTCTCAAAAGAATCTCCAGATTCCGCTACAAACCATTCCCTCTTCCGCGGCAGCATCATCCGTTAAATCCACATGATACAATAGGCCTTCCGGGGCATTTTTCCAGAAAAAGCTCCCCTGCTCTTCTGAATCACCTCCGCCTCTGCGCATCCCCCTCCTATGGTGCCGGTAATTTCTCCCAGGGGATTGATGGACATCTTCGTTCCTACCGAACGGGGAGCGGAGCCCTTTCTTTCGATAATGGTGGCCAGTACCAGCTTCTCTTCCTTTTCCACCGCATCCAAAATCTCCTCGCTGTAGCCGATGGTATTTTTCCGGCACTCTTCACCCCTACAATCTCCGCCATAATGGAAAGGGCAATTTCCTCCGGACTTTCCGTCTCGATTTTTCAAACCGATGGGACTATGAAGAGAATCCAGAAGCTCCTGAGATCCCTCTTCCAAAAGATTCTTCTTAATCATAGCCACTCTTCTTCTGGAGCCCATCATACCCATATAGGCCTTGGGCTTTTCCAGAATTCTTCGAAGGCAAATCTGGTCATGCACATGGCCTCTGGTCAGAATCACAAAGTAGCTGTCTCTGTCTCCTTCCAAGCCGTCCAAAAAGCCTTGGCAAAAGTCCTCATAAATCACCCTGTCTGCTCCTGCCTTTTCCGCTTCCTTGGCAAACATCGGTCTATCCTCAATACAAGTCACGGAAAAATCAGCATTTTCCCAAGGCGAATGGTGGCATGGCCACGTGACCGCTGCAAATCACCAGCTTTTTCTCTGAAGCCAGGGTTTCCGCAAAGAACTTCCCCTCTCCCCAAAGAAAAATCCCGCCTTACGATTGCCCCAAAAACAGTCCTCCTGTCCTTTTCCGAGGTAGGGGAATTTCGGGCTGTGGCTCAGGCATTTTCCGGCAGAAAAACAAAGCCAGCTCTCCCAAGCTGCCTTCCACCAGAGTGAAACAATACATTTTCCTCCTGAGAATTCAGCCCGGCAATCTCCCTGATGATTTCTTTTCTTGCTTTCTCCATCCGCCTAACCTTCTTTCCTGGCAAAAACGTCTTTCTGCTAAACCTCCCTATAGCGAAACATCTTATCGTGAAATCTCGTTTATAGATAAGCCGTTTTATCGCTAAACTGTCTTATAACAAACCGCCCTCTCCCAGGGCGTCAATTTCTTCCTTCTTCACAATATCCCCTGCCATGATTCGCGGTAATACCAGGTCAAAAACCGTGATGGGGCAAAACATAATGCTGCCGGGAAGCCCTAAAGACCAGTACCTTCCCCTTGGCATGAGCCAGCGCAAACATGGAACCGGGCAGAACCGGCGCCCTGTAGCTACCACCTCTTCCGTGGACAGACGAATCGCCAAGGGAGTTCGGTCGTCCGGATCTACGGACATTCCTCCATGCAGATGACCAAATCGCCCCTGTCTCAGGAAATCCTGAATCGCCCTTTCTCCTCCTCCATCATCCGGGCAGGTCACATGACCGTCATTTCCACCGGATAGGGAAAGCTTTTCCCGTACCACCGGAGTAAAGCTATCCTGAATTCTTTTAGAAGACTTCTATTTCCGGTACCGATTAATCCCACCTTCTTCTTTTCAAAGGGAAGAAGCTGTAAATGTCCCTCCGGCGCAATCTTTTACTTCTTCCATCTTCTCCCGCTCTATGGAAAGGGGATAATTCTGGTGCCAGCAAAGGCCTCTCCCTTTTTGATAAAGCTGTGACTTTCTTGGTGGCCATCATCATTTTGCCCGAAGGAATTCAGGGCAAAAAGCTTCTCGATTGAATCTTCAGCATACCGTCGCAATCAGCGATAAACTCGATTTTTCCTTCCTTCACCTCGGAAGGGTGCATATTTTCGCTCCGCCCCATTTTCATAGAGACATGGCTGCGCATCATTTTTCATGAAGTATCCTCCCCTCTTCCCAGATGTAAATGTGGTCCTTGCTCACAGAAAAACACGGGAATATCCTCCTCCCGAATCACATGACCTTTCGGAAAAACAGGGCCCTTCTTCTCTCCCTTAATAATCTGGGTAATAACTCCTGGCAGAGGGTTTTCCCCACTGCCTCTGTGGTTTACGAGTTCTCTCATGGAAGCTCCTTTCGGCTTTTTCATCTCTCATCGCAAAATACCGTAGGCGTGCAGGCAATATATGCAAAAACTGAAACCAAACAATGAGCTCTTATTTGTAATCTAAATATTTTTTAGATTGACAAAAATTTCTATTCTCCATATTATACGGTTTCTCTTATAGAAAAGCAGATTTGTCCAGGAGATTTCCCGGAATTATCCGGCTTTTTCCCCCTGTATTTTTCCTTAATTCTCTACGAAAAACATCGATTTCTGCCATTTTTCCTGCTTACCCTTGTCTTCCCATGGAAAGTCCGGTTTTTCTTCCACTTTCTATTTATAGTAATACTCTATAAGTTTGGAGCTTTTACAAGCCCCTTCATTTTGTGCTTCTGCACAAAATACTCGTTATTTTGTATGTATCAAAACAGTCCGCTCTTTATCTTCACATTCTTTTCCTTTAGTTTTCTTTTACCCTGGAACATGGCTTTGTTTTTCTTCATCTTTGGAAAGGTGAGCATTTTTAAGCGCAGGAGCTGCAAATATTAGATTTTCGGCAATATAGGTCACGAATATGGGTAGTCTGGGCCCGATACTATGCGAAACTCCTGCAAACTGAAGACCTCAGAAAAATCAATAAGTGAAGCTGAACAATGCAGCATAGGTCTATAAGAGCAATCTGGGCCCGCCGGTACTTACTGAAAGCTGAGCCAAAAGCGAAGCTTGAGTTAGTACCACCGCGAAGGCGAGTTAGCGGAGCGTGCCCCGATTGATAGACCCCTATACTACATTTTGACACATCTTATGATAAATACAGTCTTCAATACACAGGATTAAGCTGAGCTAGAGCGTGCCCAGTTTCAGACCCATATTGCGTCAGAAAAAGCTATTTTGATTTTTAGCCCCTCAAATCTATATACTCGCTTGCGGAAAGCAATTCCACAAAGGGCTCCTCGTAGAGATTCCGAGGTACAGCGAGTGTACCGCTCCCAAAAATCTCTGCCCTGGTCTTCTTTCCAATTCCTCCAGGCAAGCACAAATCCTTGTCTTTTCGTCAGTAGAAATCTCGGGCATTCTGTAGAAGCGTAAAGGCTCTGTCCTGTAAGAGCTTATTCTCCTGCGCTCTCTTTTTCCCGATCATGGCTATAGCGAAGACAAATGCCTTCCTTTCCGTCCCAGGCAGGAAGGAAAAGAGCAAAGCATCCTCCTCTTCAGATAATCTCCTCACTTCTACCGGAGCTCCGAATCCCGTGGGTCAGAGGCAAGCCTCTAAAAGGAAACCCTCCTTAGGGTGCAGAAGGAAGAGTCTCTCTTTGGGAAGGGCACTTTTCATTTCCCTCCACCGAAATGTGCAGTACCTCCTCCGCAGAACCGCCCTTACTTTCATGTCGAAGGAAAATCTGGTAAATGCCCAATCTTCTTTACGGAAGTCAGCAAACTCATGCTCGTCCTCCGCCAGACAGAAGCTTCCGTCTGCCCCGGAGAAGATATGAAGCTCCACAAAGCTCGCGCATCCACTGCATTGCCCTCTTCTCTACCGTCCAGAGGAAGAATGAGTACCCTCTTTAGCTTAAGAACCGGAATCCGCTTTCCAGGCCAGCGGTACAGCTCCAGTTCTTCCTCCCTAAAGCTTTTCTCCGGTAAAGAAATCTGCCAGCGTCCTCCGGAAGCCATGCCTTCACTTTTCCTAAAGCCACTGACAGGATCCTCCTTTTTCCGTAATGGGGCACAAAGCAGCTCCGTTCCAAGTAATACTCATTTTTGTAGTCGTACAATCCGTCCCAGGCTTCTCCTCGTAGTACAGCGGCAAAATCAAAGGACGTCTTTCCACGAGGAGCAAGATAGTTCGCCATTGTAAAAGATAGGACAAGAAGCCCTTTCTCAGGCGAAGGAAATTCTTGGAAAACCGCCTCCGCATCCGGCTGTATTTCCAGGGCTCCTTTCCGTTGCAAAGGCATTGTTGGTACTGTGTAAGCGCATGATGGGGAGAAAATACCCCTTCAGCTGTACCCAACGGGCAGAGGGAATCATCCCGCACTCACATATGTCCCCGATGTCATGCTCCACCAGCTGTAGCCAGATATTTACTATGGCAGTGGCGGTAAAGTAGGGCTGAAAATCCCAGGCTTTCCCAGAAATCACCGTATCTCCGGAGAAGCCGATGGGATAACAGTGGGATCCAGGACCGGCATAACGAGAAAGAGATCAAACCGCGCTTCTCTCCATTTTTCCCTTTATCTACTCCTCAGTGAGTACTGATTCAGCATCCAAAGTACCAGGCCCTTTCATGCCGAGTTCTCCCCTGCTGCTAATCAATCCACCAAAATCTACCCCGTCCTTTTCCCATCGGGGTGATGCACAAAACGAAATATCTCCTTCTAAATTTCTCATCAAAAAGGTCGAAAAGCACCGGTTCTTCTTCCTTTTGATTCACTCCCTAAATTCAGGCAGGATAGCAATCCTCAAGGCCGGACGCCGTCTGCAGGAGTGGGAACATTTGGGCACAGCCATCCTCTGTCCTTCAAAGCCTTTAGAAAACGGGGAGGATCGGGAAAAAGATCCTTATTCCAGCTATAGCCGGTCCAGCCTGTACCGTACTTTTCCGGCACCTTGGTGATGTGCCAGTCCATATCAATCACCGCCACCTGGAAGGGAATATTTTCCTCTTGAAAACGGTCCATAAGCTCCAGAGTAGCTTTCCTCGAATAGAGCATAGTAACAGCTCACTCAGTTCCCCAGGGGTATGCGGGAAGCAGAGGAACATCTCCGGTCAAATGGAAGAAATCCTAGCGCTATCTTATAATCTATACCATAGGCAAAAGAAATACAGGTCGATTGCTTCCGAATCCTCTCGTACAAAGAAATTTCCGTCTTTATAAAGCATACTTTTGCTGTCATCCAAAACAGAGAAAAGCTGTCGGGAAACGATTCCCTCCGAAAGAGGCAGGGCACCGTCTATACCGTCCGAGTTCTGGCCGTACCCTTCAAGCTCTCAATCTATCCCCGTAATGCCAAAGGGGGAATATTTCCTGCATCTCCAGTGACGAAAAGTCAAGATTTTCATGCGAAAGAAACTCATATAAATCAATCGAAGATATTTACGGTTCGAGATTCCTTTCTGCTTCCCTCTTCCCATTTGGAATTCTGCGGGAGAAAAGCTGCGGTTTACCGCCATCTCACTTTCTCCCATCCACAAGCAACCTTTTTCACTGTATGTCTCAAAACGGAGCAGTCTTTCTGTCAGCACCGTAAATCGAAAAGTGCTTTCCCTGATTTGATTGCCTTCTCTGATTTCCTTCATAACCATCCTTCTAGGCAAAATATTTTCTGCCTCATTTTCTCTTCGAATATAGGAATGCCTATCTCTCGCATTTTCCTCTAGAAAAATGGCTTTCAAAATCTCTCCAGGTTTTTGAAAGCTACTTTTAGCATTAAGATGTTGCTAAAGCCTTCTCAATACCTTCTCTACATTTCTCCTTAGCTAAAACTCCTTTCTCCGATATGATTCGTAACCTTCTCCTCCTGCTACAAACATAGCTGTAGTGTGTCCAATAATCATATTGTTCTGCAAGCTCCGGATGCAAGCCCTCATCAATCTCCTCAACACCACCTTTTCTCGCATGCGAGGATTCTCGGCACTCGAATTTCCTCTCTGGCCTTTCTTGCCTGTGACAGTAAGGACAACCATTTTACATAAAAACTTTACTTTAGCCATTGTATTTTTCCTCCTGAGTTCTTTTCATCAGATTACTGTATTTTTCCACTTTAAAACAATGCCGGAAAAGAAAATCTTCAAAATATCTCTAATCGCCCTTTCTCCTAGGAGGAAAAGAGCCTCCCGAGAAATTCCGGAAAATGTGTTAAAAGCGAGTCCGTCTCAGCTCTCCTCAAAGCCTCCTTTAAGAGCTGGTGAATCAGTCTTGAGCCTTCTCTTCGTAAATGTAGGAGATTAACAATCCAAAAGCTCGTCAAAATGCACTCTCTCTCACTCCTGCATTTTCCTTGCACCCCTCTTCCTTGGTGCCATAAAAGAGGCGCCATCCGCTCACGATTCTCTCTTTCCTGATGAATCAGCTCCTCTTAAATGCCACCGGGCCGAGTGGGAAACCCTTACGCCTCCCATAGTCCTCCCAGACCTCTTCCATAGACTGCACAGGGGAGCAATCCTTGAGACTGATTGCGATGATGTTTAAGGCCTGCCACTGGGTGGTGGCTAGAGACTCCTCCTCCTTGGTATCCGCCAGAATCGCATTTGCTCCCAAAAATCACATAGGGCTTTTCTGAACATCGGAGGGTTTAAAAATTCTCCTGATAAAATCCTAATGGCAGTCTCCATCATGGTTGGGGCAGAGTGAGCCCGCAAAGGAATAGGGAAGCCCCAGTCTTGCCACGCAGATAGCACTGTCGGTACTGGAACCCAAGATATACAGGGAATATTCAGCCCTGCTGCAGAGGTGGGCATGCACCACCTCCGTGTCCCGGAAATACTCCAGCTCCATCACCTCCGCTCAAAATCCGACTCTCTGCCCACGCCTCTTCGGATGGCTCTGGCGGGTTTTCCAAATCGTTCCGGGCACGGCCAGTCTTCAAGTCCACTCGGCGATAGAGGGTTTCCAAAGGTGCCATACTGCTCGCGCCACCAGATAGGGGCTATGATTCGGCAACATCACTCCTCCGGAACCGATTCTGATCCGTATTGCTTAAGGCATACTGGATCAGTGCGTAGCGCGCATGGCCACGGAATGGGTGTGGTGTCCCGCAATCCAGTAACAGTATAACCAAAGCTCCTCCGCCTTCTTCGCTGATTCCATCGTTCCATTGCCGCTTTTGTATAGACTCCCCAGCCTCAGGGGAACCAAATTTAAAATCGATACCTTCATATTATCTCTCCTCCAATGAATCAAATCCTCAAAGCTTCCGGACACAAAAGGCCTGAGGCCTTTTGGAGACAGAGCTCGATTTCCGAGACCTCTCTACAGCGGAAACATAGATTCTTTCCAGCTCCTCCCCTGCTTTTGAAAGTAGGGTGGAGATACTTTTCATGCCGATGAGGCTGCAGCCTCCCCGAATATATCCGGTCAAGGCTGAAAGATCGCTTCATGGAATCATTCCCGCCTTCTTGTTTTGAGAGACCTTCGCCCTTTCTTTAGTCCACTTCCTCCAGTTTTCCGGAATCACTGCCATAAAGTAGCCTGTTTTATCCTTTAATACCAGGGTTTTATAGATAATTTCGGGGAAAGCCCTAAGACAGAAGCCACATGAGCTCGGACAGATCCCTCCTCATCCACCGAGATATTCCTGCTCTACGTAAGAATTTTGCCTTATCCCAAAAAGACGGCATACATTGGTTTAGTGTCCTAGCCATTTTCCTCCTTTACTGCCTTGCTTCGTGTTATACTAAAAATATGGAAAATCTTTGAAAAATAGATTTTTAGCCTTGACATTTTACACCAAAGAACAAAGAAAAATCATGAAATCCCATTTAAAACATATCTCTATCCTTTGGCCTGTTTTACTTTTTCTTTGTTTCTGGTCTTTATCCTCTTCGTCTCAGGCTCTTGAGCTGGCTGCTAGGAAATCCTTCCTATTATAGACAGGAATTTCAAAAATACCAAGTTCAAGAGGCTGCTGGAGGAATCCAGGAGGTCCATCCCTTGGGATTTGGAAAAGGTTATGGAGAAACCCTTCGCTACCTTCGAGGGGATCGGGAGAATCCGTATCCCGTTTCAGTAAAATAATTTGTGGAGCAAAACTTCTATCAGGAAGATGAAGCCTCTCATGGCGGATGTACGGTTGTTTCACCTAAGCCTCACCCTGCGCATGATTTCTTCCTCTCCTCTACGCTATCATCTTTCTGCTTGTATTTTAGAACACGGAAGGGCCCCCTTGCCATTCTGGGCAAAAAGGCTTCCTCTATTGCATGGCAGGCTTTTAGTGATTCTACTGCTCTTCTTCCTCTACGCCAGCCAAACTTTTGACCAAGCCTTTATGCAGTTTCATCTGCTCTTTTCTCTCAAGGAACTGGAGCTTGATCAGCCCTAAGCCGTATGATAAACATTATGCCGGAAGAATTTTTCAGGATACCGCCTTCCCGGATTCTACGCTGCTTCTTGCTTTTTGCTGCTGCCCTTCCTGCCTCTGGCATGGTTTTTCAAGAAGAGGGAAGGAATTGTATCCTTCAGAGGAAGAGAGAAAAATATAAAGGATCAAGATTTGCGGGCTATGATGCGGAATGGACACGCTCTCGCTGAGCTCGCCTGCGAAGGAAGGACTGTGTTCATTGATGAGGACGCTCCAATACAGTATAGGCATGGAATCAGGCACGCTCCGTTAAGCTCGCTCTCTTCGAAGCGAGACTGGCTAACCATTGAAGAGACAGCTCGATGTATAATAGGTCTGTATTTGGGGCACGCTCCCGCTAACCTCGCCTTCGTAGCAGCACTTTAACTGAAAGCTTCGCTGCTCGCTTTCAGTAAGTACTGACGGGCTCAGATCTGCCCCTCTACAGACCTATTATACAGTCAGTCGCTCTCATCTTATTGGTTTCTACAGTTCTTCGCTTCATAGGTCTACTAGTACCAGCAGGCTCAGATTGCCCCTCTTTTCATGCCTATACTGCATCTGTCGCTTCCAATTCATTGATTGATACAGTTCTTCTCTCCGCAGGTTTTTCGCAAGTATCGGGCTCAGACCACCCACCTTCCAGAACTATGGCCCGAGGCAAAGATACATACATTGACTTTATATCCCTTCATATTTTCAGTCATGCATGGAATGCAGATAAACGTTGTTTGTATTGATAAATAACTTTTCTTTATACTCTATGAGGGAAAATGAGAAAATTTAAAATTAAATTGTACTGGGCGAGAGGAAGATAAAGCTATATCGCATGAATGTTCCGGAGCACAAAAGGATGCAGACGGAAAGGAGCTAGAACCAGGAAGCAATACATAACGCTTTCAGATAGTTTTAGCAGAGTGGTTTGGAAGTAGCAAGGAGGAAGGCATCCCTATACCAAAAGGTCAGTAAAGTAGTTTTCCGTAAAAGCGGAGCTCTGTCAAAGTAAAGGGGATAAAGGAGTTTTGTGCAAAAATAATCAAATTCAAAATAAAAAGCGGTTCTGGTGGGTGTGAATTCCGGAGAACAGAGACTTTGCTCTGGACATGGAAGAGCTTTTCGGTCTTTGTCAGGCCTTGTCCATTGAATGCTGCACCAGCATCAGCCAAAAGCTTAGCCAGAGAGGACAGTGCTACCTTTTATCGGATCCGGAAAGAGGTGGAGGAAGTAAGATCGCACTATGTACTCTTTCATGGAGGCGGATCGGTCATTTTCCAAAATGCCCTCTCCCCCTCCCAGCTCCATAACCTATCCAAGGCTCTTTCTGTGGAGGTTTTGGACAGAACTCAGGTGATTTTACAAATCTTTGCGGAACGGGCCAGAAGCAAGGAAGCGAAAGATGCAGGTGCAGTATGCCACCCTTCAATATATGCTGCCCAGGCTTGTTGGACTTCGGGAAAATCTCTCCCGCCAGGGCGGAAGCAGCAGTGCCAGTCTTTCCAACCGTGGTGCAGAGAAAGAAGATTGAAGCTGGACAAGCGAAGATTCAGGAGGAAATGGCTTTTTCTTAGAAGAGAATGCAAGAAGCAGGAAGAGGTGCCGGGTGCAAAACGGCAGAAAAGAGAGAAATCCAATATTCCAAGAATTGCTCTGGTGGGCTACACCAATGCGGGAAAGTCCAGTCTTATGAATGCCATTTTGGATTGGAGTAAGGAAGGTCAGAAGGAAAAGGTGGAAGAAAAGGATATGCTTTTTGCCACTCTGGATACCACCATCTCGCCATGTGAAGGAGAACGGGGAGAGGGAATTCCTTTTTGCCGATACGGTGAGGCTTTATTCGAGACCTGCCTCCCAAAGCTTTTGGATGCCTTCCACAGCACTCTGGAAGAGGCCATTGAAGTGGATTTGATTTTACAGGTGGTGAGACTATTCCGACCCCAATTATCAAAAACACATGGACAGCACCTAGCAACCTTAAAAACTGGAAGCAAGCCACATCCCCCATGCTCTATGTAATGAACAAATGCGACAAGGTTCTTCCCTGTCGGAGCTTCCCCAGAAAAGGAGAAAAGCTCTACATTTCCGTTAAAGAGGGATTGGGAATTTCTGAACTTATGGAGCGGTGGCGAGAAAGCCTCCGCCAATCTCCGCCCCCTGTCCATCCTACTCCCCTACAGCGAGAGCGGCTTAGGAAAACAGCATCGAAAGAAGGAAAATTCTCCCTATCCTGAGCGAGGAGGAATACAAATGGAACTCCGCCTACCGGAGGCCTTGTACGCAAAAACTCCAAAAGGTTCTCCGTTTAAGTATCCTTCAATATGGATAGACGAGAGAAAAACAAGTCAAACAAACTACACGAATGTCGTAGCAGTTTTCGGTAATGAAAAGTTTTTAATGCAAACAAATAATAGGGAGCAATGTTTTACCCTATAGGCCTTAAGAGGGGCATCTGAGTCCGATACTGCTGAAAACCTGCGAAGAGAAGGACTGTAACAATCAATGAATTGTAGCGACTTATGCAGTATAGGCATGGAAGAGGGCAATCTGAGCCCGCCGGTACTAGCAAACTTGCGAAGCGAAGAACTGTAGAAACCAATAAGATGAAGCGACTGATGTATAATAGGTCTGTAAGAGGGCAATCCGAGCCCCGATACTGCGAAAACCTGCGAAGAGAAGGACTGTAACTGATCAATGAATTGTAGCGACTTATGCAGTATAGGGCATGAAAGAGGAAAACTGAGCAGATACTAGAAACCCGCAAGAGAAGACTGTAAATATGCATCGAATGGCTTGGCAGCTATGCAATGGAAGAGGGCGCAATCTGAACCCGCCGGTACTTTACTGAAAGCAAGCTAAGCAGAAGCTTCGAGTTAGTACCGCTGCGAAAGGCGAAGTTAGCGGGAGCGTGCCTGATTTCACGCCTATACTGCATTGAGCCCTCATCAATACTTAGTCCTTCTCTTCGCAGGGCGAAGTTAGTGGAGCGTGCCCCAAATATCAGACCTATTATAGCATCGGAGCTTGTCCTCTTCAATGGATACAGTTCCTCTATCCATATCGAAGAATCCTAAAACCATTCTCCCTTTTGGTGTTTTTCTCAAGACCAAGGTAATGGAACTTCCCCAATCCTCTCATGGAAATCTTTTCCCCTTTAGATCTGCTGCCTTCACGCTGCCGTCTTTATACACCAGTTCTTTAGCAAAGTATTCCTGGTGCCTTTCCTCTGGTAAGCAGGTGGAATACTGCGTGACGATATCGTCTCAATCGCTCGGAGGCGGCAAAGCATCTGCCTCTCATTCTCTTCCCTGCTTAGGGACAAAGGGCTTCTCACACTCTTGATTTCTGACACTGGCATGAAGCCGAATCTGCTGCAAATTCTCCAAGAGATAGTCCTTCATTTCTCCGAAGCAGATACACATAGCTTCTTCTCCATCCTGGAAAGAAGATAAGTCTCCCAGCACCTCTCAGTCTCTATCTCCAAGACTCATAATGGCTCTGCAGCACGATCATGGAGAGTTCTCGGTAAATCTGCTTTCCCGAATCTCCAAAAGCACCACAGGATTGCCTTCCAAAAAGAAGCTCCCTTGCACTCCTCCTTCCCTCCATAGCTTGGGTAAAGAGGTGGCCTGTCGTTCCGCCTCTCTCCTCCCAGAAGCAGAAACTTAGCCCTCTCTTCTTTTGATTTTCTAAAGTCCCCTCTTTCCTGATAAAAAGGGACTGTTCTGCACTCATACCGTGCCCCTTCTGTTTTCTGCCAACACTCTCTCACATGTAAGTGCAAAGAACATCTCCTCTCTGTCTTTCATGGTCTTTACTGTCCCGCCCACTATTTCCTATATCTATCTTTCAAACAATCACTATACTTAGGAATCAGAGCTTTGGGTTCCATCTCCACTTCTCCCGCATCCACACATCGCCTTTAAAACGGCAGGCCAATG